>ENA-OREC01000689-OREC01000689.1-marine-metagenome-genome-assembly--contig:-NODE-689-length-14439-cov-14.405723_pt1 | contig 14439 bp, 12 predicted proteins | sample MGYA00248626_ERZ508543 | MGnify/ENA primary metagenome ERZ508543 (study PRJEB26211, sample SAMN05518279) | marine metagenome | isolation source: Puget Sound, Washington, USA | host: Bankia setacea... | reverse complement strand
TTTCATATTGAGGAAACATGGGTATGTAGAACTGAGAATAGAATTTACTAAATAAAACGAGTGTAGTGTCATTTCAGGCCACTGTTCACATGTTTTAGTATTGGCGAGCTCTGTATGAGCAATATAAATTACAGAAAAAAATGAAAATGAATATCTATATAATTCAGTTCTAGCTGTGGGTGTATATAATTGACAATTGATAGAGTACCTTAATACTCGTGGATGGACTGGTGTTGAAAATGTAAATTGTAATTTAAGAGCATATGGAGCAGCAGCTTTTTGTTAAACTATTCTTCAGGGAAAGTCGTCCACTTTAAATGTGAAAACATGTCTATAACATAAGTTTTAAACTTTATCTGAAAGAGCTAGAAATAAGATGTTTTATTATATATGTATCGACAGGATGTTACCTAACTAATTTGACTTTATATGCTTATTATAATCTATTTTATAATACGCTAGTTATTCAAATTTGTTCTCTATATATTTACCTGACTATTAGAGTCCCGTTCAACTTGGTACTCCTGTTGGAATATGAAGTCACGTAAAGGCCCACAGACTGTATCATGGCTTCCTGAGCACACCTCCTTTATTACCAGGTTGCTAGCACAACTAGAACACGGGTGACACAAGACGTCATCGACCGGAAGGAACATGCCATCTGGACACATCTGGTCGTCTATACCGTGCACGCTTGACATCAGGACCAGAAAGACGCTCATTAAACTGTAAAAAGCTTGATAGTCCAACTCCATTTTAAAATGATATTGTCTCTTCAATTATCTGTAAAACAACAACGACAACTATCTTGTAACGACTTTTCTTTCTCGCTGGATCGTACAGGAAATAAAACTCCAGCAGCTTGAATGTCTTGAACCGTTAAATATTCCAGTAAAATCCGTGTGTCTTGTGTGCTTATATTTCACGTATAAGTTTAAATTTAAAAAAAAATCCTACACTTGTAAATAATCAAGGGATATTGAACAACAACAACAACATTAACTACGTCTCAGTAATACTGCACTGATACTTTGAGTAATATAATATAAATACGCTAAATCAAATAATTCCTTCCTGTAATATTATACATATATCACTTTCTAGTTCTAAAGTTCAATTTCCTTGTGTGATAAGGGGTTCCTTGTAGCCATGTATTAATAACTGTTAAAATAAAATCCGAATGTTTATAAACACGTGATAATATTCCACCACAGTTATTCTCGCAACTATAAAACACGATTGGTAAACTTCTTCACAAACTATTTCCTTCAAGCCCTGTTCCTAAAACACATATTGCCTCCAGAAATTTGAACTCGTCAATAAATCACCATTCATCCGAACACTTTCCCCCACATCTAAAGCTTACATCAGTATACTGGAATGCCAATCATTTTATGTTTCTCTGGCTTTCTCTGGCTGGCCACTTGTTCTTTATAGCACGCCAGGTAAATAACAGTAGAATGTCTCACCCCGTCCAGAACAATGCCTTTGGGAATTGAAAATAGACAAGAATGCAATTAGACTGTTTGTGAATAACTTTCAGATAAATAAACGAATGATAGAAATAATTCGAGTCCTAGCGCAAGTTCAGTCACTTTATAAGAAGTAACCAAGCTTTGAGAGAAACTAGAGGTATGTGAATGTATGGAAGAACAAACCAAGGACTAATTTTAACCCTGACTCAAAACAAAATAGCAAATCAACTTCTTGTTTGAAAGGTGACCATAGTGTTGAGACCGGAAGTGGCTAATCAAGTTCAAAGCATTATTATATATGTATAATACGTAACCAGTAGCGACGCGGTTGCACGTGTATCGAGTGGGGTGCAGTATTTATCGTCTGCTTTCAATCCTGATTCATCCAGATCTACATTCCAATAGAGGAAGGAGCGGCTGTATAAACCATGGCAACTTTCTCCCGCCACTTGAGAGGTGTCTGTTAACTATGGCACCAAACGACACTTTAAACAAAATACTCTTCTCCTGTAACGTCTCGGTTTCTATGTTAGTTTCTATTTTACTTTTGTTTGTATTGTGTTAACATATTTACATGGCACTAAGGCGATTTGAATCAATTGTTTTGCCAGATACACTAAGTATAAAGGTGATTCATGTGAAATCAATTGTTTCGCTGAGTATTCTGACTTGTAATATTTATAAAACGATTACCCAGGAACTCTTGTATGCACTATAACAGTCCTTGTATGCGGTTTGTTATATGCCAGATCACTGCTCCCGTGCTATAGTGTTGTATATGATTCATGTATTAGAACAAGGTAAGGAAATGTAAGCGTAAATGGAAGTTAAGGAACGGGGATGTGAGTCATTAAAAAAACAAAATTCTCGATAAGTTCTGATGGAATTTACTCGGAACCTATGTATGATCATGCACTTTGATTTGTATTCGGGTTTCAATGAATGTTGGCTGTCATTCATTTACCCTCCTAATCACCCGACCTCACCAAAAGCAGCCAACCTTTTAACGTTGGGGTATGGTTTATGCAAGTTTCAACGAAGTAAAAAAGATAAGGAATTCAATTCAATCAGATGTGTTGTCAGTTGTGTTGTTTCAAATGAATAAGCGAACATATCTACAAACAGACTGCTTCAAATAAACTTAGTCTCTAACCATGTATATAATACAAAATCAAATAAACGTCTTATCTTAAACATGTAGTTGTCGCCTCTATAAACATGGAAATAAGATTTGAAAAAGTCAAAATGTATTTATTCAAAAAGGTCTATGTTAAATCATGACCTTTCAATACAGTTTGCGTATATAACATCAAAGAGATTACCTGTTGGTTGCAGATATGGTTCTCCATTCACAATATACGGTAAAGAATGCCAAAGGTAATTATCGGAAACTCAAATGAATAAAATGCGCCATCGATCCAAACGTGTTTCATTAAAATGTCCACAACTTTGAAATCACGCTTTACTGTAATATTAGACTTCATGAAACCTGATATATCTATCATGTAGTCACTACTCGTTTCTCTTTAATGGGTACGAAACCGATCACATGGCAACAGATAAAGGATTTTAAGAAGTATACATTTTACCGTAGTATTAACATAGTGTTCATTATATCAATTTGTGTAAACATGACTATAATATAGCCCGAACCATTAACCAAGATTTAGCTAAAGAGCTCGCGTAGCTGAAACAGACATGTGTATAGTTTCACGGTAACACGAGACAGACTAAAATAAAGGACACATTGGTCGTAACTTGTTCTTTCCTCATTTCAACTTTCATTTTTGACAAAGTTTAATATTAGGTGACTGAAGGCCGTATATGTATGCTTTATATAGTTGGCTCCCTTTGTTCTGCTCCAAATCACCATCATGTCATACATTCAATGATCTTTTTTTATAAATAAGTTCATATCATGGCGAGATATTATGATCACAAACATGGGTACCAAGTTTAGCCAACATCTGATGTAGATTCCTTAATTGACTTAGAGAGCTGACAACAGTTGGATCACCAGGCGCCGTTTTATTAACGGGCGTATTAAAAAAACACTAATTAGCTACACATACGTGTTTTCCCCCACCATGTAACATGCTCACTGCTGCTTTAGTTGCTGCTATACCGTCGTCGTTTCATCTTATAATAACATAATTAGTCTAAGTCATATACAAGAACTCGACTGCAAACCGGTGTTCCCGTAACCACCCAGTCAGTGTAATCGGTGTTCCCGTAACCACCCAGTCAGTGCAAACCGGTGTTCCCGTAATCACCCAGTCAGTGCAAACCGGTGTTCCCGTAACCACCCAGTCAGTGCAAACCGATGTTCCCGTAATCACCCACTCAGTGCAAACCGGTGTTCCTGTAATCACCCAGTCAGTGCAAACCGATGTTCCTGTAATCACCCAGTCAGTGCAAACCGGTGGTTCGTAATCACCCAGTCAGTGCAAACCGGTGTTCCCGTAATCACCCAGTCAGTGCAAACCGGTGTTCCTGTAATCACCCAGTCAGTGCAAACTGGTGTTCCTGTAATCATCCAGTGACTAGTGAGTGTGTGGACACAGGAGAATTCGGAATTTTGGTTTATACGCAGAGTTCACGCAGATAAGATGCATCATTGTTCGTTACACTCAAAATAACCCAGTACGTCACATACATAGTTACACAGCAGGAGCAGCAGTTTTCTTTTTATTCACTAATTTGATTTTGTAAGAGTTCGCTCCCTTGAAGTCGAAATGTCTAGTGTTATAATATAGTAGCACATATATAAAATAAAATAGTAGACATAATATAAGTTACCTACATAATATGCAAGCACTCAGTCTTTGCCAGCTAGAATGCGAGTGTATTTAACAAACAGAAAACAAGAGGGTAATGATGTCCCTGAATCGCTAACCTTAGTTTCATGTAAAGTTTCCTTGAATTTGGCCAGTTAGTTTAAAGCGATTGTTGACTGACGTACTGTCGGACAAATTTTATCTTGAGCCCCTGTGCTCAGGTGAGCCAAACTATGATTTTTTTCAATAAACGAGAATACGTTAACGTACGTACTCATTTAGACTCTCTCCAAAGAAAGAATACATACTAGTGTTCATATATACTGAATTCCAAAAGAAACTGCACACTTTTAGATGTGATTGTTTTACCGATTTTCAAAATAATTCAGTACGATGTTTTGGTACCAAAATGTTCGGAAAACATTGACTTAAAATACGTTTGCAAAGAATATTCTATTGTTGAAACTTCCGGAAAAGATCTTTGTATTTATAAGCTAAGTCGTATGTCGGACGTAATTGACAATCACAAAGTTACCAATTTGCATGAGCTATTATTGTTAGAAAAATGTTTTTTTGTAACCATAGCTCCAACGTCGTTAATAGCGGGTGTGACTAGCTTCTCTATGATGTAGGGTGATCACTTTTGACCGCATGGACCTGGGATAACGCCTGATGACGTCATTTGGTATAGCGTTCCATTCATGGAAAATGTCGCTATAAGATCACGGACATTGTTAATTTCGTGATTTATCCTCACATTTAGCCCAACCAATGTAAAACATATGCTAATAAAACAACACTCTGGGTCACTGGGCACGCTTCAATTAACGATGACGTCGCACGCAGAGCGACCGTCGATAACAATTTGCTATATTTAGAATTTGTCCAACATATGGTCGCATTGGTCAGGTTGGTGCCGGACCGGTACGTTAACGTCTCAATATAGTTTGCGATGATATGCCGTATTGAATCGCCGTACGTTTCGATGTCTTGAAACGTCGACGTCTGTGTGTTAAAACGCCATGTGCCGATCTTGTCCAACCGTCGTTACTTTGGACCTACCGGCTCTAAGGCAGTCCAAAATGGTACCAAATGCATTATAACACTGCTGTATGTTAATTGCTAGTATGCCTGTTGTAATCCATCTGTCTAGTGACGCCAGTAGCATGCTATCTAAGAGATTCAATTCTCTGGTTTTCAGACAGCCCAAGCATGTTGAAAGCAGTTTGAGTTAGAAAGTAGTGTTTTTTACATCAGCAAGGTGTATAGGAAGTCGTTCAGGGATAAACCGGTTTTCAATATACCGATGCACGAGATTGAAGTAATAAAATTCCATAACGACATTGGGTCGAAATATTCGACAATTATTGTTTTAAATCAACCTGACATTAGTGTACGATATACTCCAGTAGCCAAGTAATCGCCATGTGAAATCAAAACAATTAACATTGACACTGAAAATAGAAAAACAAAAGTGTGTAGTTTCGTTTGGCTTTCAGTATAGTGCATGTCATAGTCGTTTTGTCCTCTTCAAGTGATTTGATAAAAACACAAAGGATTGATGTCATTTTCTTTTCTTTTAATGGATAAGAAATCTGGCATTTTACAAAACTAGGAATTACAATTATGCAAGCAATATACATCATATTATAGTATGTAATATTCAAATCAAACATTGCAAATAAAACATAATACTTGGATTAACACACAGTTCTAAAGGCATGTAAATACTCAAAGAAATCAACATTAAACTTCTAAAATTAAAAATAAATATACAATGGTCAAAAACTGGTCAAACACATTTTCATCACAAAAGTTAAATGGCATCTGTCGAGGGTTATTTTCAGAAGTCATTTAAACATAAATAAAACATACATCAACTAATACCAGAATGTATTTAGGAGAAGTTAAATGCAATACAACTTGGTTCTAAGTATTGTTTTCAGGTAAACTAATGGTACCGTATATATGAATGCTGAAAATCACGGACTAGAGTATTATTTTATATACACTAAAAAATAATGTTTAGGTAAGCCAACATGTTGAAATATAAGTATGGTGTTGGTTTTGAAAGTGTAGCCCGATATTTAATATAATAACAACACTCCCGACAAAAGCGTTTGCGTGTTAAAATATAATAAATCATTCAAAATCTAAAAGTGTTCATTACTCTGAAGTCAGAATGTTACTAACTATGCTTTCAAGTAAAGCTTTGATTATATAATAGGTTACAGCTATTTAAATTTTTGCTTTAATATAGCAAAGCATGTCAACTACATGTAGTGCTTTATATTATAACAGACAGTTCTTCCTGTCTCTACAGTGTCATAGGTGGTATAACTATTTCCATATACACAACTTTTGTCTCCAAAGTAACAAATAAAATGTTGTATTCATACAAACACCTTCAGTGTTGATCTTGCTAATTTCTGACACTTTTATTTCTATTGTCACTATATATGCTGTATCTATAGCAACCAAGTAGTATCCATAGCAACCAAAGAATTATTCATAGTAACAAACATAGTCCCTGGTTTTGTCCTCAGTAAATTATGTTGTATCTATCGTAACAAGTAAAGTCTCCACAGAAACACGATGACACCAAAGGAGGAAGTAACGAAAAACTGGCACATCTCTGAAACAGAAAAGCAAAATATAAACACACCAGAAAAATATATGTGGAAAAGCAGTGCATCAAAATAAATAGACAATAAAATGTTCAAGGTTTGGATCACATAAGTCACATATCTTGAAATACATTTATCTGTCCAGAACTGCCAGTTTGTGGTACAGACAATATAATGCAATGTGTGTAATGTCAATCTCAGGTGAGCTAGCATTCTGATATCTACAACTTAGAACTGGTAAACTGGGCGCAACCAAAGTCAGTGCTAAATTACTTGAACGTCAAGAGTAAAAAGTATCTTCTTCACTTCTAAAAAAGATAAAATACCCACAATGCATTGTTTCAGTTTGATGCCAATAACATTGTTGTTTCCAGACAAAATGAAAATGCATAAAGCCCCTTCAAGGGGTATAAATTGATTTGAATAATTTCAAACCCACACCAACTGTATGATCCCATACTGTAGTAAAATTTTGCTGACATATCATAGACATTTTCCCAGGTAGAATCAAGTTATGTTAGTCTAGTTTATTAAATCTGAATAGTGCTTATGAACACTTTGATAGTAAAACCCAAACATACGAGTTTTACTAAAAAAAAAACACTTGTCTTTGTTTGAGATACTTTACAACTTTATCACAGGGCTTACACCATGTTGTATACTGTTAAGGTTGGTAATTGAATCAATTTATTTAAAGGCACTATAAATGAGAATAACCACTGAAAAACGTTGGCTCTTCAAGTAATATTATATTGTTCTGTCAAAACAACAATTCCTCACATACAAATCACAGCAAATATGTAGAAGAATGTATACTTTGAATACCTGTATTATTGTAAAGGCATAGAACTGCTCATGAGTGCAAATGTATGTGTGGTCTGTGCAACATTAGCATTAAAAGCAACTTTATAGTGCCTCTAAGGTTTATATCAACACATTTATACCTATCACTGATGTTTGTTTAAAATAAATATAAAGAGAAATGGAAGAACCTACCTTGTCTTGGTACATGTATATACATTGACAAAGTCCATGCCTTTTATTTTAAAACTACCAAAGTAAAATATGCAAAGGAAAAGAACGCATTATCACTTTCTGTATATTTCAAACCAATCGGGGACTTTAATAAGTAAATTTGTCATTTTCAAAGACTACAGACATTGTAAAACTATCATTTCTTTAAAAAGGATGTCAAATAAAAGGCATGAACATGTGTCACCAACTGAAATATCAAAGCAACTAAATAGTACAGAATATGCATCAAAACTTGAAAAATACTACTGTACGTATAAAAGAAGCATATCAAATTTTACAATCTAACATCTACTATAGACTATGAACAGCCTCGCTATGAAAACAGATTTATGGCAATGCTTATTGGTGAAAGAAGGCATGTGAAGAATAGAATAAGTTGTCGTGATTACGAGTTACTATAGAAATATTTTTACTTTATAGAGAATTGTTTAACTAGTTAACATTTATGAAGTTGTTGTTAGGTGTGCTCACAATTCAACTCAACCATCCACTATGAGGGGCGTTCATGGTGTTAATGTGTATCACTATATGAAGGTCATGGGCTGAGATGATGTCAACACTAATTGCTCCATACACCCCTAATTAACCAGCCAATTAGCAAATATACGTTGGTCTAGCATAGGCAATTAGCTTGCATTCTGTGTCCAATACCTACTAACTTAAGGGCAATTTTAAGCATTAAAAGTTTTTAAAAACATGTAAAAACAATAATAAGCAATCCAGCTTGAATGGGTAAACCATTTTGCAACAATTATTTAAACTTTGTTCTTTACAAAAAAGGAATATTAATGGCTTTCTTGTGCATGATTAAAACCTTTAATAATAGAAGCATTCCAGCTGTTGAGCACCTCATGTCAGCCCTTTTTTGTATGTTTGTATATTGTTATTCAATGCTCTATGTTGTACATGTTTTGGGGGGAAAGCTTTGCGAGCAAGTAGGCTTTAAACTTCTACATAACTTTGAAAATATACAACAAATTTACTCTCACACAATCTGATCCATTCAGTATTAGATGTTTTGGTAAAAATAAATGACATCCAAATTAGTTTGAAGTATAACTATACAACAAGTTGGTGCATGAAATGTTATATACATATAAAATTACACTTGTTTAATAGTGCTTAATATGTACACATGAACAATATACACTTAAATATATTTGTAAAATATAAACTTAATATTTATGCATAATACACATGTACAAGCAGACTACATATAAGTTATAACACATAACTATGGGAATCTTTTTAAAGATTATGACTTGAACAGCTAAGTTGTATTTCATTTCAGAGATTTCTCCATATTTGTTGATGTTTATAGAATTATGCCAGCTTAAGCAGCAATCTTTTTGCGCCATTGTCAAACATTTTGTGCACAATCATTTTGCCTGCCTTTTGCACATATCCAAAGTGATTTTTTTGCTCACACTCAACTTTAAAAGCTGTTCAAAACACGCACATCAAAGTTGATTGTAATAATCCATTTTTAAATTAATGTATTCTCTGCTGTAATAGGCAAATCTCATTCCAATTCTTGGTTTAATCTCACATTAACCTCAAGCTTATCAACTCCTTCACCTTATATTCACCTTACTCAGGAAAGCAGTTGCCAACAATTTGAATGTGCAATATGATCCTAATTAGCCAATCAGCAAGTGTAACATTAGTAATGCCATGCTGCTATACCGGTCTAAGATCTACAAACATTGTCATACAATTGTACTGTACACTATCAGAACAAGCATAGGCCAATTTCAAGGGTCTATTTGGAAATGTTAAAATGTATTCTGTTGACTTGACTTGAGAGACCACCCAAATGAGTAATAAGACCCTTAAGTTTGACCACCTGCTTGTCCTTAATTGCTAGCGCCATGTTTCATCATAACACCGCAACGCAGATAAAATATACTTACATGCAAACGCATAATATGTTTTGAGAGAGATATCAAAATCCTCCTGTAAGATAAGGGCCATCCATGTTACATAAGTACTCATTATATATTTTATTTATGTCAACCAAATCCTCCTGCAAATATACAGAAAATATGTTTAAACACTGAACAAAATAGTGAGCGGTAAGATATACAAAGTCTGGTAGTTTTGCCTACTATAACCACCTGTTGCAAGGCATCATCATTCTTTGAATTTACTATGAGCTAGTATTACACAATGACAATGTTCATTTGATGTCTTGTTGGGATTTCTAATGCAGTTTTAAAATCATCAGAAAGCCAGAAAAAAACGAAGCATTACAATTGTATTAACTTTTGAACTATCATTGTTATAGACTGTACAAGAGAAGTGAATGAGCCAGAGTACAAGAGTTGGTGCTAAAGTAATGAATGCTGCAAAGATGTTCTGTACACGGATTTATATATTGAGAATCTATAAACCTTAAGGCATGTAAATGAAAATGTAAGCATAAAATTTAAAAGAGTAATTAATAGGTTAACTATTAAAGACGAATTTATTACAGAACTATTAAATTTATTTGACCAATGTATTTCAGAGAATAGAAGCAGCTCTTATGGCAGTGAATATCAAATATATATATATATATAATAATAAACTTTGTAATATAAAGTCTACTAAATAAGAATCAAACGATGTTAACAAAGAAGCTATGGATGAAGATCTTAAACATTTATTATATATCTTGTTGTCTATTTCAGAAACTGAATGATTCCTAAAATATTTGTAAACATTTTTAAAACTCTCCTACACTTCATCATCTGTCCTGCACATACATGTACACACAAAAAAATGCACCAAAAATATAAAGAAAAACGAATATTTCTGAAACATAATGACATTTAAAATTCAATAAATGCGAGAAAAAATAGAAATAAATAGATATGAATGAAGAAATGAATAATCAGATTGAGAAGAAAGTTACGCTTCTATCCACAAAGAATTTGGTTACAAGGGGAATATTCCAAATACCTATAAATAGCAAATCCTGCTGCAGCTGCAATGCCAATTGTAAGCCAATTATGGTTTCAAAGCAAAGCAACTTCAACACAATTATAGAAACCGAAATTTAGTTGCAACACACAAAGAGAGAGTTCCAAAATGCTCCTAATAGCTTAATCCAAAAGTGCTTGATTGAGTAACCTTTGTGGATTGAAAAGACATTGAAGGAAGAAAGAAACAGTATAGGGTAACAAGAGAGAGAGACGATACAAGATTAGACAAGAGTGACAAAGTAGAATGTAATGATGTATGGTATGTGAGTGACTACATCAGTTTATATGCTTTAATTGCTGACATTTATAATTAGTGAGAAAAGGCCTTGACCTTGACATGGGGTGAAGTCTTGAACATTACAGCTACTAATCATGTTTCGTGTCATTAACAGAGCTATATTACAAGTGCCATATATGCCACCTGTATCAAGGTAACAGAAATGAGAAATGATTTTAAAGAGAGGAAATAACAACATTTACAATTAGATACTAGATGGTAACCCACAAGTTTAATTATAATAATGCTTTATGATACTTCAGTATGGTTCATTCAAGGTCAATAAATACACATATATTTGCAGTTTTCCTTCCATTCTTAAAAGAAACTCTTATTATTTTGTTGACCTTGACAATGTGAGTAGTCGTTATCATGTATGCTGTTGTTATCCTTTCGCAGTGTGTATATTCTGTTTTATACGTTCCAAAGTCAAGAGCATGTAATGTTGTTATCCTATAAACAAATTGCAGATATTATGTTGTTATCATTTCCATAGTGTTCATCTATAATGTTGTTATATTTTACAAAGTTCATACATATATATTATGTTGTTATCAATACTAGGTAGGTTGTATATTATGTTGTTATCTTGTAAAAGGTATTACATTTTATATATGATGACATTATGGTTATTGAGTTATATTTTACACATTGTCAAGATATTATGCTGTTATCCATTCAAGGTGAACATAATTAAGTTACAGTATTATTCTTTACAAAGTGTACATCTTTTACAACACCAATATAAAACAGTGATAGTGTTGTTGTTTTTGTAACAGATATTATACAGATATATTGATAATTGAAGGATTTGAGTAAGAAACATGCAATAATGTACAAGTCTACAATAACTTGACAACACTAGACTGAATTTTGCACACTGAATATAGACAAAAACGCTTGTTGTAACACAGACTATGAAAGCTAAGTTAGAAACATCCAATAGTGTGAAAACTGCTTCTAAATATTCACAGGTACTACATCAACTTAGCATGTTTCACCACAGACAAATACTGATTACAATATCACTTGTAGACTATGGACTATATTAAATAGCATTAGTATGAGTTATAAAAGGTTACCCACAGACCAGGTACCATATAGTGTTAAGCTACTATAGCAAAAAGGGGGGTGTTGCACAAGCAGCTAATATGAACAAATATTTCACAGATAACTCCATTTTCTTAAACCGTCAGTGCTTCAAAATTCAGTCTAGCAATTTGTGGACTACATGTATGTTATGAATAAATATAAGAAAAGATATTGAGTTTGCAGTTTCCCGATATAAGACATGTGGGTTATGGTATCTGTGAATATTTAATTCGGATACAAGTTATGTGCAGTGGTATATGTTGGTGTTAAAAAGTATCAGTTCAGTTATATTATTCTAAGATAAATAGCATAGAGGTTTGACTTGTGTTATATTTACTATGGAAACTGTTAAACCAACTACCGATCTATCTATGGATGGATTTGAGCTCAATCAAACATAGTAAAGAGTCTTTAGATATTCCTTACAAGGAAGATTGTTAACAAGTTCAATTCAGACATTTTTAGGAGTACTACAGATGGTTACCAGCTTGCAATAAAGGCTCCTTGGTTTTGGAACTAAAGAAAATGTGTTCTGTAAGGAATAATCATTTAAAGAAAGATGCTTCACTTGCAAACAGGCTTCAAAATCTACTGCTAGTTCTCTATCAATCATCTGTTAATATATCTCTACTAATCATGAAAGTCTTAGGGTGATAAAAATAGAGAAAATTGTCTTTTATCCGTGAAGTATTTACTTTGTATAGTGGTTAATCGTTAGCATGTATTTTTTTCCGCATTGCAGTTTTATTTATGTTTGCTTGCGTTATTTGGTATAAGCGAGATGTTATGAGAAAAGAAATAGACTGTAGGAAAGGTTGAGGGCTATACCAGAACCCATGCATGTCATTGAGGGGACATAGAATGCCTTGAGGTGTAATACATGCCATTCGGGTGTCACCTGTTCTCAAAAAACCCTCAACAGTTGCCATAGTAAGATTAAGCATCTAGGTATCCGTATCCTGGTTTCTCCCCGGCTATCTGTAGCCTTAGTAACTCTGGCAGTGGCTTATCAGCAGAGAGTTCCTCATATAGTTTGAATCGTTGTCCGAATGATCTGTCATCTGTGTGACGCTCGTACTTACTGCACAGCAAGATTTTTGGCTAAAATTTTGGAGGTTGAGGGGAAAAGAACAATTAACATGAGTAACAAAACATTGGCTGATGATCAGAATGGAGAGGTGATATACATGTATGGAAGTGGTAATACCAGCACACGCTCATTACCTTGGCATTGTATGTATCAACTTTGTCTTTCCAACTTCTTCGGTCCAAATTGGCCTCATATTTATTTGCAACAAGAATTTTTGGCTGAAAATTTAAAGTCATTTATAAAATCATCAACATGCAAAGTCAGTTATTCTTATAAGTGAAGCCCTTTTATAAACATCCAAACTATTTTGATCTTAGACAATACTTTTATTCACCATGTAATGCATCAATTTGTAAAAGTTACAATTGATAAGAGACTATTTGCATTTTATATTCTATCGATAAAACTTCAACTACCACACTGTGGAACTGCTAAATATTAAAATTATATGCATTAAACTGTTGTTAAATGGCACCATCACTTCACAAAAATTTAATTGCTGAAATTAAAATACATTTTTAAAATGGTTAATACAGCCAAACTTCAGAAATACAGATTCATACAAATCTGGATGTTGCTGAATTCTTAGCTATTTTTTAAAAACGCTGAAAAAAAGCTCAATTACCAATTTGTTAAACCCCGAATTTAAGACTTTGGGGATTTTGAGGTGCCACTGTGTGTATGCTTCATAATATATAATCTATATTTCACATATAAAGAACTCCACAATGGAGACTAGTCAGGTATACAAGCAGCAGAATTGAAAATCATTTAAACATAGTCTTTATCAATTCAAGTAATTATCAAAGGTTCACCGTAAATCATTTCAAGTAGTCATCAAGGTTCACTGTAAATCATTTCAAGTAATCATCAAGGTTCACTGTAAATCATTTCAAGTAATCATCAAGGTTCACCGTAAATCATTTCAAGCATTTCAAGTAATTATCAAGGTTCACTGTAAATCATTTCAAGTAATCATCAAGGTTCACCGTAAATCATTTCAAGTAATCATCAAGGTTCACCGTAAATCATTTCAAGCATTTCAAGTTATTATCAAAGTTCACTGTAGCTCAATTACACAAAACTGAACTTCATCAATT
>ENA-OREC01000688-OREC01000688.1-marine-metagenome-genome-assembly--contig:-NODE-688-length-14449-cov-11.450598_pt1 | contig 14449 bp, 7 predicted proteins | sample MGYA00248626_ERZ508543 | MGnify/ENA primary metagenome ERZ508543 (study PRJEB26211, sample SAMN05518279) | marine metagenome | isolation source: Puget Sound, Washington, USA | host: Bankia setacea... | reverse complement strand
AAGGGTCCCAAATGCTGGTAGATTAGAAAGCAAGTAGAGTCCTCTCGAATCAACACCGGAGTTCTAAACTTAATTACATTCAAGTTCATACATTTGCATTTTAGTCCTTCTAATGAAGTTTACAAGAGAATGTTACAGGCACATGTTGGCATAGAATGTTTGAAACTATATTTAAGTTTGCTTAATCTACGTCAATATCAGCGATGATCAAACTGCCATCCACAGTCAAAGAAACTGTATATCGCAGTTTACCAAACATTCTATCTAGTATCAGTTTAGAAGAACACATTGAGTGACACGTTCTATACATTCTTCTAGTAGATATGCATATGGCCATATGTTTACACTAAAAGAGATACAATCTAGATATATAATCAACGCACTCTACAATAACAAGTACATATTGAGGACCCACCACGACACTGTATTACAATAAAGGCATTGGTAAGAGTCAAACTTTGTTGCTTTTTTAGCCCTTGTAGTCACATTTAAACAATGTAGAGCAATACTGACTTATGAACATTCTAATGTCATTAGATGTTAAGTCAGTTCTTAGCCACGACTTGTGCATACATTTACAACCTGTGCTGCAAACAATATCAATCCAATTTCCGTTAACACAAGTGACCTCCCTTTACAAGTGTCAGGCCTTAGACAAACAACAAAGGGGAGTAACTCTGCAAACAATATAACTCCAATTTTTTCTAATACAAGTGACCTCCCTTTGTGTAAAATGTATAATGCCGAATTCAACAACAAAGGGGAGTAACTATGAGACGTGTCTGATATCAAGGGAAGTAACGCTGCATTCATTGCTCATGTCACGTTTCTTACATTATATTTTGAACATAATTAGTAATTATCCGTTGGTATATATATATATGATGGACAGGCACATTGGACATAAACATTCTCAATGAATCTAGGTTTTGGCAATAGAAAAGAAATGTTTTTTGTGAGAAAAAGAAAATGTTTATTAGTAAAGACCATCTAAAAGTCAAAAGTGTATGTACATGTATACAATCCGACGTTTCCAGTGTAATTATTATTTGACAATTAAAAATAAACCATTTATCAGTAATGAACATGTTTGCATTTTGACACATACTTTTATGAAACAAAAACGGAAGTAAAAATATTTTCCTAGAAACGTTCCACCACCAAAAAATTCATAGTTCACCCTTACTCCAACATAATATGAAGCAGGATAATACGCTTTCTATAGATTACTATCGGGTTGAACAAATGCATGGATTATTGTCCCGTATCATCGTCGACATAACATCTAATACATGAGACAACACAAACAATAGTTGACATTCATTCCATGCAATATAAATTTGCAAAATAATGGTATGATAAAGCGATCACATACGGGTTCTTTGGATGCACAGAATAGTATTCATTGCATGTTTAATGAAACCAACAAAAACAAGCGTCTGTATGCGTATATAGAGATACTATTTCATAATAGTTTGCAGTCGTAATTAGAACAGATAAGCAACCAATCATGGTCTACAGGTTTTCTAATAAACAATGATCAGTGACCTGTCTTAACAAACTACATGATGTTATATCTATGCATGCGATCAGAAACTGTACAACTTTCCTAGAACAACAATACTCAGCGTCCTTTCGGTTCTAAATCAGACGGTGTTAGCGTTTTCAAAATAATTCGTTAATGTATAAGAGTTCCCAATGTCGGTGAAATGAACACCTTCTCCAAAATTGCCTACGTGGTGTTTATCGGCCAAGGGAGACTACCCGATTCTACTTGTTGAAGAAGGAAACAAACTAGCTTGGTAGAGATTGTTTTGTGAGCCAAAAGGGAGGTAAAAAGGTTTTTGATGAAACAAAGGGAGACAACTGTCACTCGTTGTCATGTTTCGATCTCGTTTTGTGAGATCTTTGCACACTAAAACAGCACGGCTTACCTGTTAAACTTCCGTCCTCTGGAAAAATGAACAAGGGGGTTAACTCATGACAACCTAACATACGATAGCAAAGTAGGAGTTGCGTACCTTTGCAGAGAAAACGTGTTTTACGAGAGAATCAGAATACTCATTCCAGTTAGTTTTGTTCACAGATACTCGTTTAACGCCATCAGTCTCAACAGTTCAAGATAAGGTCCAATGAGACAAACAAAAATGTAACTGAATAAGGAAACAAACAAACGTAATTCACTTCATGTATCGTGGTGTTATTATTTTGCTTTAGAGGCTGTGGTCAATTGTACAACACTTACCAACAAATACCAAATAATAGGGTTGTTTTTAAGTAGTTAAACTCACAAAATTACCATTAGCTCTTATCAGAAATGAAACAAAAACACAATTTCAGCATTTTCAAATCATTACCATACTTCTGTATTATGTCAGCAATATTCAGCACTCAAACATTTTCAAAATATCTTCTTTTAAAAGTAATGTATCAGAATGTTCAAGATAAACTAGAGGAATCACATTTATTAATTTATAAATGGCCGCTTAACGAGTATTTGTGAATTCGCAATGTTTTGGCATGCTGTAAGCTTTAATTAACAAGAAAGTTTTGTTTGGAAAATCGTAGCAAGATGTTCAATGTTCAGCCCAACAGAACCATGCTATCGTACAAGAAACAATAAAGGAAACAAACTGAAACACTTAAAACAAATAAAAAGGGGGAGCGAATTCATCCAGTTTTCGTGAATTTTACATGTAGGTGGTTTAAAACATTTACAGGTAAACATAAACATACACGTTATATCCCCAATCATTGGATAGCAACCATTAAGGGGAAGTTCATCAAAAAGGGAGTCACCATTTGTCCATTTGGTTGGAAATTCGGACAGTTCTTGTCAGAAACAACAAAGTATTCGACTACTTTAATAATCACTTTTGTAGGATAGAAATGTTTTATTTTTATTTTACAGTCTACGATAATTCCGTTTGTACTAGACACCAAACACTGGATGTATATGCTAACGTTTACTACATGACATGCGTTTTGTCATCAATTAGACAGGTTTGTTAAATAAAAATGCTCCATCGAAAACATAGTGATTTTACTTGGTTCTTAATTTCTAACAAATGTCAAGATGATGACGGTTTAAACATCCCCCTTTGGTTGCACCTCAACACTTACCGAACTCTCCCTGCCCATGGCCTTTCCCGCATTCTTTGTTTGGTACGCATGCGCGTTGGTCCTCGTTTTCAAAGTGATATCCGATTTCACATTCACAGATTGCATCTAGCGTTTTATCTCCGTAAAACTTATATCTCATTCTGTATTTGCCACAAGTGCGTCTGGAAAAGAAAAAAGGCGAACATTAATATTAGAGAGGAATAAAGTCTAAATATCACAATAGGAACATGGGATGTACTGAAAGTATAAAATTAACTAAGATGCAAACATATGTAGCAGTTACTATAACTTAATTCAAGTGTGAACTCTTTTTCAAATAGCAATAACAAAAGACCCACACATTTTCCTCCCTGACAGGTTTGAAATACATGTAGTCACAAATCTTGTCGCGACGTCCAATCACAATCGATGTTAGATAGCTATTGTGGTAGAATAGACAATCAGTGTTAGTAAGAACACATTTTAAACAGACAACCCTCTCGTGATATTTGATTGGTATTTTGTGTGACCAAATTATCCAAACAAACTCGGAAACAAATATTGGCTAAATGATTCTAACATGTCTGGACACTTGATATACAGCCCTCAAGTCATGTTTGTCGAGTAAATTGCCCAACCACCTATTAGCTAACCGTCGAAAGTAATATTTGCTAATCATGTAACGCAATCATATTTGACGATATTTTTTCATCATAGTCCGTCATCGACACTGACATTGTGGCAAATAAGTTGTACAGAACAAAGAAACACCAGTTCTAGCGATTTTCCTTTTGCCTCTGTCTTAATGTTAACTTCTTAGCACATAACACATTGAATTCGATAATTGACAATAAGCAACGTACTAGTATAAAACATAACGTGTTTCTTCATGAAATAATACAAATGTAAAGTTTGAACATAAGATAAAATCCCTCAATTATATCCAACAGAACTTTAGTGTTCAAGCCTCGTTCCTAATCTATTGAACTATGTCTTTTAGGTTTTTGTCATGATCTGTGGTTTAAAAGTTATTAAGATAGGAAATGATTGCGTAACTTTACTTTTTGCGAAAGTGCTATAGTAAAACGGAACCCAGGACTTTCTAGTAAACAAATCTGTAATAACTTCTAAATAAATTTCTACCAACTTTGAACCTACTTCCCATAAAAACGAAGGACATCCAACAAGAAAGTTACAATCAAAGCATACTGAGCTTGAACAACACGAAATGCATGGCCACAAACCATATCCAACTAGTCTTACGTCTGCACGTCTCAAATCTCTGAATCACAATTATACTGTTGCAAATGCTCACACACAAAAAACACTAAATGCTATTATAAAGCAATGTACACGACGGTCCCTACTTAAATCAAGATCAATCCACAGTCAAACACAACGCTAGAACGAATCTAAAGAGGCCAAACCCAACATCAACATCGCATCTGCCATCTTCAACACTCTATCGATTTCAGAACTCTTTCTCCATTGTCAGACAATCAACAATTTCATACAGCTGATCACATCTCTTGATTTGGATTATTTCGCCAATTAATTTCCCTCTCGTGGCTCTGGTAGGATTACAATCGGGGGATTTTTGGACCTAGCAGCGCAAAAATAGATGCCACTTTTCTCAATTAAACCTCTGAGTCCTAGTAGATCTTCATTCTCATTGATTAGCCAGTTTCGCATCCGATCGTGACATTGATTTCGACGTCTTGATTCGGGCTATCTTTAAACTTATCTATTCTACGAGCGTAAACCTTTCCGTTCCATTTTTCATCTCCATTATCCGTCTCTTTAATTCCCTATTTGATGACTTTGGGTAATAAAGACACGTATTCCGTTTTTATAAGGCCATCGTAGGTTCAACTTTATCATGAACAGTATTTAAGCATATCTGTCTACCGAATCACATAGCACCCACATACTTTGGAGAATACATGTAAAAATAACACTGGGGCTACAAGAGTTACAATGAAGTGTATATTCTGATTTTCAGCTGGCTGAAACAACTTCGACTTGTACCTGTTTGATCATTTATCTTAAGCGACGTTCTGAGCAATACGTCAGATAATACTGTTTACACAAATAACGTTACAATAGCATACAGTTAACCTGCACGTTTGCACACGTAACGTTACACGACATACAGTTAACCTGCATTTTTGCAAACGTAACGTTACACGATATTCAGTTAACCTGCACTTTTGCACACGTAACGTTACACGACATACAGTTAACCTGCATTTTTGCAAACGTAACGTTACACGATATTCAGTTAACCTGCACTTTTGCACACGTAACGTTACACGACATACAGTTGACCTGCATGTTTGCACACGATAAGTTAAAGTTCGCCTTTGCATAACGTTTCATTATTTACCACAACGTCATGATTTAGTACTGATTTGTCTAAACATATTGCGCGAATGTATTGACGAAATGGATTGTTCATAACCTTTACAAGGCACTATCAACGGGGCGATCAAAGACTCTTCTGCAAAGTTATAGAGTTTAATACTTTAAATTGTGACACTAATACATCTATTGGGACATTTATATGATGTATATTTCAACCTAGACGCTAGTTAAAGTATTTTTATGGAAGCATTGGTATTTCAAACTAAACTGGAATGGTATTCGCTTATGTCTAAATGTATCCAAACCTACACTGCTAATGAAATATTGCGTAGATGTATGGCGAACAAAATATGGATAAAACTTCTACCAATTGTATACGTTCGATAATGGGTGGAGTCAAACTAATTAAAACAGACCGTTAACAAAAAACACAATTAGTCGTCTTTGTTTACAGATGGTCTTTATAAGCAGGTTAATTTTAAAACGAATTTAACCCAGTCGAGGCAATATTGATCTGTAAAATCATGCGGTCTCTTCTAACATGTGACCTTATTGTATATGCTTGATTGTAGCGAATAGATTGATTTATAGAGATGTATACTTTCCTAAGTGCATTTTCTTTAAGTATGTAAATAACCATCCTCGGAACCCAGGCAATTCATAACATATATGTATATCATACTGTATGTAATGAATAGCCTGGGTACCGAAGATGGTAAATAACATACAAAACAAAACAGTTTGAAAAATTGAAATAAGCTGCAGAGCAAAGAGTGGATTTGAGAGGCTAAATGAATGTATCTTGTTGTATATCGTCTCGAATTAAATGGAATCTCTAATTTCGTCATGTGAATGATTTGTAGGAGGGAGTTTAGACAGGCTAGCTTGAACGTTTTACGTAGATCATCTGGAATTATACAAGGTCATTGCCGTTTATTGTAAAATTGCAAATCTTTTGTCGTTACTTAAAGTTGTCATCACCATTTGACACCCAACACGATATAAATCAGTAAATTATGAAAGAAGCTGTAAAAGTCGTCTAATCTCTAAAGTGCTATAAGAATAGAAGCTGTCAAATATAGTTGATATGTGTTGTATCTATAAATAATGACTGGCATCTCTTGTAGTGGTTTGATGGTTGAAGTATTAGTTTTGTTGTGGGTTGGTGGTGTTTTGTTGTTGGTATTTTGGTTGCTGTTTTTTTTAAAGTTTGCTGTCTTGTTTATTTATTTTTTGTTGTAAGAATGGGTTGCCTGGGATGTGATTCCATTAGTTTGACTTCTTATCTCTTATTCTTTTCAAATACGGACTCTAATTATATTTCTTTTAAATTCGACTTTGTTTAAAATATTTCATCTTGGTATTTGTTTGTACATACATTTGTTGCCTAGTTCTTTTCCCATACTCCATTCTCAGATTTACCTCCCAATTGTCCGGCTCTTCTCGAATCATTCAACAACAATTAGTATCAGTATGTATCGAACTAAATGTCCAACTCCCCCCGGGATCCACCCCCACCCCAACGTCTGGACGTTCTTATAGTGATGTCTGATAATTTGTCAGGTCTGAACAAAGACATGTCTGTTCTTCTGGGATGGTTAGACTTCAAGACACATGAATGTTACCAAATTTCTCACAACATACCGATATACGATAGTTATGGAGTGGAAAAGGTTGCTTACAGACAGATCAAAGACACACTTAACAGTCAGTTCAATTTTAAAACCCTAAACCCTAACCGCTTTGATATTTAAAATGAAAACGAAAACCTTGAGAGAAACAAAAACGTACTGAAGCTTACGTACAACTATTTAAATTCCAATGTAAAACTTGCAAAAAAGACACGAACACAACAAAACTAATATGACAAACGCTTTGATATTTGGAATAGAGATTCAAAACATGTACAAAAACTCACAGCAACAATACTAAACACGACGAGACAGCCAAACAGTTAACATTCTGGGAGCCAAGACTGTTACATTTTATGGTTCCGTTCAGATAACACAGTCTCTGAAGGGTTTAGTTTTTGTTCATTTCTCGCAGACATAAACTACCCTGTACAATGTCCTACGGAATACTGCGTCCTCCAGCACTCAATTTGCATCAGTTCTCTTTGCACAAAATGTCGCTTAAAATAAATTCTAATTCTGCCATTATCAATTCCCCCGATGTGTTTTATATTACATTTATCTTGATTGCTACATAGTGCATCTCAATATGTCTGTGCTCCAGGGGTGCAATCGAAAAGGCCTCTCATTGAAATTGAATACAGAAGTAGATAGCACCTTTTCGCATTTGCTCTTAGAATTGGGTCTTAAGTTTTTTACCAGCTGAGTTTATTGCACACCCAATGTCGCCTATACATGCAGAGGTCTATGACTACGCCGTCACATTGATATAAACGTATACACTGCATGACTCAGTGTTCAACAATGTACAGTTTGCACCCTATAACACATATTGGTGTCCTGGAATTTCTAGACTCCATATAACATTTCGACTAGCCGTTGTTTTGGTTGTTGGTATGTTGTCAATGTATGATGGGCAATTTTAAGGGACGTCTCTAAGCGAAATAAAACAGACCACGGTATAACACGGGATACTCTACAAATAAAATCTGCCAATAAGACCCCCTTCGGTTTAAAGATCAAGCTGTCTTATTAATTGTGTAAGGCGGTCTAAGTAGTGAGTCACCATTGAAAACAACATTGAAAAGGTGGTCTGAGAAGCATAGTAGAATTTTGTGTCGGGGCTTATAAAAAAAAGAGGGGCTACCTTCGGGACGGGGCTTTATACGAGGTTAACTTTGTGTCTGTGCTAAACGAGGGTTTATCAGTAATTATTGTTCACGAACTAGACAATTATCACGAACTTAAATAATGATCTGGTGATGGACTGTTTCATAAACTTCAAAATGTGATCTTCTCACAAAACTGCTATGAAAGTAATGGTAATAAAATACTATCAAAAAACCTATATTGAAAGACTTCATCATGAAATACAAATAAAACATGAATAGCATACTCCTATGGTACTTAATGGGTTTATTCTACTAGATATAAAGTTGAACTCAAGATGTGTGCCAAATATAATTACTCTATATGGGACAGGAGTCCATGTGCTGGTATACCGTTACAAATTCTTTTTCATAATATATAAATACATGACAGAAACGTCTTGTCGTGTAAGAATCGAAATAAAACATCTGTACGCGTGTTTTATCGCAGAATAAACTATAGTAACTCGTTCGGGTGAGTGTGATTAATTTATACGCACTCGAACTCGTACCCATATTTTATTCTGCGATAAAACACGGGTACTTATGTTTCATTTCTTATGTCTAGTGTAAATGTCAAGTCCAGTGACTTTTTGTGTCTATTAAATGTCATTGTCAAAACGAATGTCACTGTCAGAGTAAATGATTAAGATAATGCATGTAAACTTAATGAACACCAAGGACAAGCATATACCATGTCAAGTGAATGTCACAGTTAAATCAATTTCAAGGTCAAATGCATTCCAAAGGTCAAGGTCGGCGTAAAGGTCATATCTCCAGGAACAATGTATGTGAGTATGAACACTTTGTTGAAGAGTAACATAGTATGACGAGACGCATACTAAGGCTACTACAATAATAATAATAATTAAAATAAAAAAGATATATATTTTTAAATAATAATAATAATATTATTATTATTATTATAAATGACTTCGTTTGACTTCGAAACAGTGGCAAAATACAAGACACTTACTTCAGTCGACATTGATCGCCGAGTCGGTTCTGATTGGGTTGAAAGGTTAGTTCACCACATTGTTCGCATGCACGTCCGGTCTCACCATCAACTATGCATGTTGTCATCTCATGACCTGTAAATATACAAAACAAACGATTTAATACGCCAGTCTCAAATATGTTACGTATAAAATTATTAAAAAAATATATTTAAAAAAACAAACTGAAAACACACACACATATAACTGAATGCAGTCAACGCCAATGTTGTTTCTTTCATACATTTACTCATTGGTGTTGTATTGTGTTTTGTGTTATACTGGTTGTATTCATATTGTGTATTTTAAATTTGTTGTTAATTATGATCTTGCTGGCAGATATGTTGTGAACGATGTAGAAGATTAAGTAAAATAGTTCGATGATGATATTGATGAATGTGATGGCGATGATGCTGACAACGACGACGATGATGATGCTGATTGGGTCGTTGTCGTTCTCATGATCTCATTGGTAGTTCAGGGTCTACGTGGTCAATATCTGTATACGTCGATATCGATTCATTTCATAATCGTTCATTTTATACCCTGATTGATGTGTCAGCGACGATGACAACTATTATTTAAACGATCAGAGGAATTATACCATATCATGTGACAAGACGACAACGACGATTACATCAATGATTACTTCTCTTGTAACCCGGCACCGATGAATTAATGCGCTTGTAACGTATACGATATCCTGAATGGAAGACGATGTCGATAAAATACTTCGTATAAAACATATACCGTGTCCTGACAATGTCGTCTGCTAATGAACATGCTGCGCTAAGAACGGATAATCTATACAGGAAGCCGGAAACATAGGAGCTTCAAACAGGAAATTTACGCCGGACATATTTGATTGCTTTGATGCTTGGGTAAACACTGGTTTCTTAGTATCATAAGGCTAGTTTGATCTTTGAATTGGTTGTTAACGGCTTATTGAATTGGTGTCGATCCATTGAATTTGAATTTGATTTTTATCAGAGCTGAGATCCTTGTAGAGTTAGATTTGCCACGATGTTTGACACGGATGTGTATGCGCACGATATTATTCTGAAGCTCGAGAAATCAAGAAAGGATAAAAAAGATATTCTCTTTATCTTATCGATTCGTTGCTATTCGATAGCCTTATCAGCAACTATCACAGACGACAAAAATAGTTCTTAGCAGATGGCTATTTCTTTCCAGCGTGTAGATGTTTTCAAGAGTGTAAGTTATGCGATTAATTGTGAAATTTATAGCTATTTTTGTGTCGTTTGGTAACCTGTAATGCAGCCGACAAAATATCCTTAACAGGTGTTTTCCTTGTTTTCGGGGGGAAAATGCAGTATATGTCTTGTCTTACATAATGGTTAATTTGTCATCTGGTTGTTTCACGCATTTATACAGCCGAGAAAAGTTTGCTTAGAAAAAAGCCATTCTTCCTTTCAACATATTTTGGCAACAGACGACACTATTTTGTTACACATGACCTCATAATGTGTTGCCATTCACTTGCGTAAAGAGCTCAACAAAGACATTTCTTTCTCTCTTAATAGATATGTTGTCATTTGTTTCACTAAACGCTCATACATTTGACTAATAGCTTTTTTGCAGACGACACCTTCCTCTGGGCAGACAGCTCTATTATGTAGCACACGACAATATAGTTCTAAGCAGATAACACCAATGTGAAAATCAATCATGACGTTTTGTTCATTGTAACTGTTGCTTGTCTCATATATGATGGTGTTTTTCTTTCACAAACGCTCTTGAAAACAGACGTCAAAACAGCGGATCACCGTATAATGAAACGACGTCATAAATATTTTGCAGACGACTCGATTGTATAACAGACGACTACTATAGCGCCTCGTCTGCTAACAATTCATCAATCCTTATTACATAAACAGGCATCATTATTTTCCAGATACGAATCGTCATAATGCTCGTTGAGGAAGAAAAACACATTGCTTGGAGAACTCTTATTACATTTGAACCCAAGTCAAGGTGTGAAATAAACATCAAGAAAAGGGATTCAAATACTCCAACATCTGGTACAGAAAGAACACCAAAGCAAAACTGGAGTAAGGTTCTTCATTCTTTAACAATTTACTTCAGTTTTACGTGTCGTCATTGATTTGCAAGATTCTGAGTGTTGCCGCTTTTTCGTCTCCCGCGCGCTCAAGTGTCTGGTTTCTCATTATCGGTTCTTAGGCCGAGAACTGACGAGAAAAGACGAGAAGATCCCAAGACAGGCAACAATCCTGGTTCAAGAAGTAATATTTCTCATTTCTTTTGTCATCCGATCAGTCTTATTACATCGATCGTCTGTGTGAAACCTTGCTCCGCGCCATATTCATCAATGTCGTAAAACAATACCATAAACTGGCTCGTTGTCGTCAAAATGGCCGGAAAACGGCAGTTCATACGTCCATTTGTCAAGATGAATTTGAAAATCTACGTATAGGGTTTCTAAAGTGATTTTCTGCACGAGAGATGGAGCTTTTTCAGACAATCATGCCCCATAACATCGAGGAGAAAGACTCAGAAACAACAAGTAATACGATATATATCTTGGACAATCTTGGGTAAGCCGTTGTAAGGTATCGCAAAACGTCTTTAGTATTGGTTAATGGTCCATCATCAACATTTACTAAACAAAGTATACTAGACCAAAGTTATCATTGTTTTGAAATTAGAATATTTTGAAAAAATACGGTTTCTCTTGAAATTATTCAAACGTCTCAAAGACAATTATGAGCGTAACTTGGTGGTATTAAGGTAACTTGGTATTTTGACATCAACAACGCTAGGCTTATTTAATTGTTTATTACAGTTGATGAGTAACTGTCAATTTCAATTTAAATGACGAAAATCCCTATATAAAAATAAATATATAGGTCGATTCAATTCAGTCTAAAACTATTCGAAATAATCACAAACATAGAAATTCTGACAACTCCTCGAGGCCAACCGACAGCTAAAACGAGTTAAGCCTATGTCAAACCTGCTATGTACAGTGATGCCAACGTGAATCTCTTACTTAATCCCCACAATTTGAGGAAATATACGTAAGAAACCTGAACAAAATCCTGACATCGAGGTTAAGTCATTGTTGAAATTTATTTATCCTCAAAATGTCAAAAAAGTAATTGGTTTACATAAATTATTTCTAAAATCAGACTTGAAGGGGGGAACAAACTTAGTTAATTAGACACATGCGAGAAGGGGAATTGGCTACAACAGTATATTGAAGCAGTGTGTATGTTCTAACAAATAAAACAACAAAATATATAAACCGATTCTCAAACATGTTTAAACTACAAGACACACTGTCAGAACTTAAGACAAGACCCAAAATAAATCTAATATGTTATAATCACACACACAAATCTCAGTTTGAAGGGGATTCATTATAGCATCGTCATTCAACATTGACGTTTGATTGAAGTTTTTAATTTCAGAAGTCTTATATTGTCTGTAATCGTGTAGCGGTTCTTCCCTTTACAATATCCTCTGGTAATCGGAAGAGGAGAAAGCAACATTTCTATTATTGATGGATGTTTGAACATGGTGTGCATATGATTGGAGTTTGTCTACATGTATTGCTTAACACGGTTATCTAAACTAATGCATACTTATAGTTTTTTAGGTTTTCTTGATCAAGTTTAGAATTTTGAATCCTCAAATTTCAAAGATACAAAACTAATGTTCTCGTTAGATAATACATAAATTTCGCAGCGTTTTAAGTCCGGACAAATGATCAGGATTAAGATTAAACAAAGATTTTAGTTTTCCAGTAACGAAAAAAACACTATGACATCCGACATTTGACATAATTGAACTAGTGTTAATGCAAATACATCTTTCCATGGTTTCAAAGACAATTGAATAGATATCTAATCAGTCAAGACAAAACCCGATTGCTTCAAAATTCAATCTATCGTTTTTGTTCTACATGTATTTTTTTGTTTTTCATCCCCTATTAAATGTGTAACGAGCAGGGAATTTTACACCGCAAAACACTAGACAGTCTTAATTCCTGGTGTCAGTCTTATCAAGCTGAATCTCTCCTGAGCATGAGAACAATTAGATGCCAGTAATGACATTCTAGGAAGGCAGAAAAGCGAGGATGAGTGTGCACCCAGCAGAAGGCATGTTCTCACCGTCGCCTGACTTAGCCGTAATTTCGTATTCATTTCTATTTGCGTAGAATCGTATTTGAATCAAAAGGCGTAATTTTATATCAATGTAAGTTTGTGCAGTTTCGTATTTGAGTCAAACGGCGTAGATTTGTTTTTTAAGAAAAATGTGTAGGCAAAAGGATAGTTTTCTTTACATGATAAAATCGTAATTTTCTTTCTAAGTAAAAGGGTGTTGTTGTGCTTTCAAGTAAGATGGTGTTGTTTTCTTTCATACTCAAACGGAGATTTCGATGTAAAATGTTTGTCACAACTTCGTATTTTTCTATTTTCTATTTTCACTACTGAAGCAGTTTTCCCGTTTGCCATGAACGCATCCCCATGGTCCCAATTTTACATGACTTGCACAAAACCTATCCCAAACCTACTTACGTGTTTACCACCAATCATCAGCCCTAGCAGACGATCCCTGTCGGTTTTTCTTCAGAACCCAAGAGTGAGTGAGACAGACGAGGAAACAGAACATAGCTGGCGAATTAACTTGAAATTGACACCAAGAGCGCTCTGGTGAGTTTTAAACATAAGAAAATAGCATGGTTTGAAGTAAATTGACATCAGAATGTATTAATCACCGGTTTTCGCGACGCTCTACAACAAACCAGATGCCCGAGCAAGTCACGTTGAATTAAAGTCTCGTCTTGCGAGAAACAGCGTGTCGTCTGCTACAGGGACATACTGGTGACTGATCATGACGGTGGTGTGGCGTTTTTATTCAATGTTTTATACTTTTTTGTTACAACAGTGATTTCTACTTGGACTTAAACTCGGCGATGGTGGTGGCGCCTGTGAAAGTAAAAATAGAGCTCACTGAAAATAATGACGTAGAAAAGGCAGTGAGTATTTAACTCAAATCTAACTATGCAATTTCTAAGAATTCTGACTTTAATGTTCATTTTGATTCGAATAATGACAATAAAAATATGAAAATGAACGTAAGAACATATCAGATTCGAAACCATTCTACCAAAAGTAAAAGCCTACTGACTGATAAGCCTTTTACTTCTTGTCAATGAATACCG
>ENA-OREC01000687-OREC01000687.1-marine-metagenome-genome-assembly--contig:-NODE-687-length-14454-cov-12.973917_pt1 | contig 14454 bp, 9 predicted proteins | sample MGYA00248626_ERZ508543 | MGnify/ENA primary metagenome ERZ508543 (study PRJEB26211, sample SAMN05518279) | marine metagenome | isolation source: Puget Sound, Washington, USA | host: Bankia setacea... | reverse complement strand
GAGTGTTCTTAGTAGCGAGTGATCTTAGTAGCTAGTGATCTTAGTAGCGAGTGGTCTTCATAGCGAGTGATCTTCATAGCGAGTGGTATAAGTAGCGAGTGGTCTTAGTAGCGAGTGGTCTTCATAGCGAGTGGTCTTAGTAGCGAGTGGTCTTAGTAGCGGAACTCCAAGTGCTTTATTTCCATCCGCTTCCACCACTTGTAAATAATATTGCTTTTCACGTCTTTTATGTCTGTATACACTTCACTATGTATATATGTGCTATGTATGGTAAGCAAAACGAGTTTTTTTTATGTGTGTACGGTTTAATATATCGGCTCCATCAGAGGTTTACACTTAGTAGAAATGCTATGTAGATTGATGCTTCAAAATCCCAAAGCTGAACGTACCACATTGCATAAGAAAAGAAATGGATGATTAGCAAAGCGCAACAACGTAAACACTGATCCATATAATTGTATCCAAAAATAGACCATCGAAATCGTAATTTCAACTGGTCAGTCATAACATATTGTTAGTACTTGCATGCCAATCAGTGTTGTTTGTTTTCTTTCAAAATCAACACATATTCGTTTATTAGAAGCATTTGTTATAATATGTATGCTAATTTCTGCAGATTTCTAGTTTTAGGAAATCAATTGATAGGGAACGAAAGGAAAGCATTACTGATAACCGCTCTAGCACACACAAACACAGTGAGCACGAGAGTAGACGTGGTGAAGTTGTAAGCGCGTCTGATTTATAATCTGTGGATGTCTGTCAGCGTGAGTTAGAATCGCACCATAGGCTCCCTTCGGTTCCATTGAGGAAGAACCTTTATCCTCATTAGTCAGAGTACCGGTTGGTTCCAGGAACGGATTCGAGCGTGTTTTATGTATGCAGATTAACTTATTTCATAATCGTACTCAAATTAATTGGTATGCACTAAATTTGGTTGTGTTTGAAGGCAGAACCGTTATGTGTTTGGATACTATTAGAGACATATGTATGCGCTTTCTTCGGATGATAATCTTACGGGTATTTGTGAGTAAGAAAGTAGTTATAATGTATCAGTGTGTGCGGTTGCTGATTTCGGACACATAGCTTATGATTTTGGTATTGTATTCGTTTGGTCGGTGTCATCATCCCACTGAAGAAACACTGAAGAAGACGGCGTCCCTCATTGATGTGGCCAGGTAGACATTGTAAACGGGCGTGACTGCAACGAATATGACAAAGAAGTTCCACCCATAGTGAGTGTATATACGATGTTTGTTTGCACGAGTAAGGTTACGTGATGTTGTATTGCAATGGATCACTGCAGAGCTTTTTCTGAAGTCATGTTAGTACGTGAATGTGTCTTCTTCTTCTCCTTCTTCTTCTTCTTCTCCTTCTTCTTCTTCTTCTTCGTCTTCTCCTTCTTTTTAAGTAATTGCATCACTCCGCAGCGAGTATATTCGCAATTGTTTCGATGATATTAATCAAACTGCATGTTGGGTATAATTACATATTATTTATGCAATAGGGTAGCATTTATTATCTTTAATTACATATAAAAACAAGAAGTAATATATCAACAATAATTCTTGTTTATTGTCAGTTTACATATAGTATTCAAATAAGTAACACAAACACTTCGGTCTTCAATCCAAAATATACTTAATATACGAGGGCTGTCCCACTAAATCGTCGACTTTACTAATTTCTATTAAACTTGTGAACACATAGTTTACATATTTCGCTGACGTTTAATTCAACACATTGTGGAAATACACACGAACTTACACTACAAAGTAACACAAAAAGAGTCTACAAAATAGTTAATAACATTATGTACTCAGTAGCGGTACAAGCGTACGTCACACATGTGACAGTAAACGTCACAATAATATCACATTTTACTCCTTCTTAAAGTATGCACCCTGATGTGCATTATACTTATAGTGGCGTCCGCCTATTTCTAGTAAACATTCCTGAAGCACTGCATGGCTCAATGATCGGTTACATTTTTGTATCGAATGACTGATCTCAGTTCTATGATTAAATACGACTTCAAATTAGTAACATATACAAAGTCCAATGGTGCCAGGTCCGGTTTAAATGGTTGATGGATAGTTCGCTGGAACCCTAACACATCAATTTCCAGTTATGTTCCTAATGGTATGGCTTTGAGCGTTATCCTGGTGCAATACTACGTGTTCAACATGAGCAGCCAAGCCTTGGCGTTTCTTCCACAACGCATGCATGAGATCGCGGAGAACCGTCTGGAACACAACAACACACCATTTCCTTAATATGAAGGATAAGTTTAATACAAGATTCAAACATTAAATTAAAATCATCGAGAGTTCACGTGCGACATACTCAAGTCCTGTGTAAGGATGTGTTGTGTTGTATATTAATTATACCGACCATATCAACAACTTATCGTACGATGCGTCGCCAGTCACAGATGATGCCGTCCAGTGCGAATTTCACTATTCTTCAATTATAATACTTCGTATAGTTAAAGGACTCGGACGTGATAAAATAGTCAACAGAAGCCGAAACGAACATATATAACTATATGTGAAAACATGACCTATACTCTGACCAAGGAACTCAGCACAATGGTTCAAGACGCGGTCTTTTATCCTCATACATTTATGGATGAACACATTAAGTGTTAAAAATAAAACACGGTGGACCATATCATAATTATCATGAAACGACATTTTCCAATCATAAAAGCAAGTCTTTGAATTTCAACTCAAACACAATAACTATAAGTGAATTTACAAACAAAACATAACCGTTTGTTCTCACGCTCGACGCATGCGCAAACATCGTCATGTGCTTCTCCGCACATACTTCGTACATGTAGTTCGTGTCATCTTGGTAACGTTTTTGCACGTTCTTGTAACCTTGAAAACGACTGTCGCGGGCTACAATTTCGTACTCTGACATAGATAAAGTTATAAATGGACAAGTTAGCTGAGATGTGTAGAACTCTGTCTCGGGACAAACCGGTTCGTTGTCCAATATGTCAATAATGTGGACATCCTTCGGCTCATGTGTACAAACATATAAGCGAAACTCCGCTACGTGTACGCCTTCGTGATCTACTCTGAATGTGACATTATTTGTTGCAAACGTATTCCACGTGCTGTAAATATTTTCCAAGGTACAATGCTTGTTTGTATATAGTGATAGTTGTCCAATAAAGCTAGAAATAGTGAAGGACTCGTAGGGTGTATTTGCATAAAGATTGGTGGCACAACGCCCACAACGGGGATAGCGATTAGTTGACTTGTAAACGCTTGAAGACAGCTGTTGTGCTACGTTACGGACGAACTTTATTCTAGAATCCGATTGGAAGCTATTGAATAGTGACAATGAGCTAAGGTTGAAATTCATAGGCTCAAGTTTAACCCAAAGGGAAACACTGTGACCACGGGAGATGAAATACTTGGGTACACACTTCCCGTCCTGTAACTGCTGGTTGAGGGGACATCGAAGCTGTTGACATTTATGCTGCAAAACATAAAAGATAGTAAATGAAAACTTAAAAATACATGCATATAACATCACACTTTTCCCTGGGCTGCTCTTTTTTGAGGGACCACTTCATTACAGAGGACCATCTGTGAATACTGACCACCGTGATTTCCTCCGTGGTTTACCTCTGTTAACAGTTTTGACATCTTACATTGATATCTTAGATGTTTCGTAATTCGCACGATTACAGATCTAAACTGGGAGTTGCATTTATAATCTCCCAGTTCCCTCTATTTGTTTGAGGGATAACTCTGCACATTTGCATGGGTGCTCTCCTTTTGAGTAGGTATTTACATTACCGTTAACAAAGAAAACTACCATGTTTACTGTTTTATGCACATTCTGATTCTAATTTTATTTAAACATGGAGATATATAACTGTCCTTGACATAAGAAGGAAGACTCAATTTCAAACTGTTTTGCTATGTACATAGAAATACCTACCAACAAGGTGGCTAGCTCTTACAAACTTCAAATTCGAAAATAGGAAATTACCGTGTGGATGTACGTACTGTTGACAGAAAATGCACACTTATATACATGTACAACAATTGCTACACTTACAAATATTGGGTCTTGTATATACCCTGATTCACAGGATGAAATACGCGGTTTCTTGGTAGCTGTCTCTTGTTTTTGTTCATTGAAGATCGCTATATTAAGCACAGCTGAGAACGAGACCATAGCGCCTAGACGACGTGTGTAGTCCGACGGAATCGCGTCATACACGTCTACATTTTCAACGTCCTCTGGTTGGTTACACAAATAACAGTGAACGTTTTGATACACGGTCAAAAAACCAAACACCTGGTCCTTAGTTATAAAATACTGTGTATAGTTTGCACACGCCTTCCTCTCCTCGTCAAAATCGCTGTAGTTGAATGTACCGTTACAGTTATCCAACGCCCTGAAACACTTTGTTTTCTGTTGTGCGACATCATCTGTTGGTTCAGCATTCAGTATACAATTACCCTGTAAATATACTGGGTCATCATTAGTAAAGTAATCATCGGTGATATTAAAATTATGAGCCATATGTGTACTGGTACATATGATCTTTACCTGCCAAGTGTCAACATCATTCACGCCGTGACATTGAGCACAAAAACGGTTCTTGTAAACAACATGATCTTTGTCGGAAACCACTACAAACTCCTGAAGGTTCGTTGCTTTTCTCTCACACGCTATACGCACGCTATTGTGTCCATACGACCTCGGACACGCTGTAAACGTCGTATACATATCTCCATCTTGGTACGAATACAGTGGATCCCAGGAACCAAAATTGTCTCCATTTCTTTCCGCTCGATAGCATTCGGGTTCAATATAATCTGTTTCCATAGCAACGGGATGTTCGTAGTCAGGGCAACAATTTCCATGGCGACGGCAAAGTGGGGTACATCCGCAGGGCGTACAACAAGGAAGGTCCGACCCGGTGATTTCAGTTGACGCGTTAGTCGTACAGTAAGTAGTGAATGGACAAAGGTGATGAAGTCCCAACTCAGTAATTACGCCAGAAGCTAATATGTGTTGATAAACCCCAAATACACAACCTAATAGATGACACAATAAGACTTTCGAGCCCACCATTGTACTTATATAAATGTGTTTAAACAGCATATTTCACCTGTCTGTTATTTACATATTGTTCCAAGAAACAGCTGCCTGACTTTCTCTGCCAAACGACTAAAGCAGACTGTTATGCAATATTCCGATAGGTTGACTTATATTGAAATTGTTTTCTAAGACGTGTGAAAATACTGATTGATTAATTGTACATGCTGAGTAGATATGTGGACACGTTTAACACATAGATAGAAAACACTATACAAGTGTAGTTCAACAAGAGTGATACGTGATTAAAAGTGAGACAGGTGTTTTGTGCTTATTACAAGCATTTAAAAAAGGTGATATGAAATTCCATGCTTTTCTAGCATTACTCTGGTGGTGTTTAATTTGTCAATGTGTAAATATTTCCAATGGGTAGTGTTTGGTGATGAGGAAGTACAATGGAAGCATACATTTACATGTACACTCACAATTGACACAAAGCTTCGTGCTTTTCAATACAAATACGTATTAAAAATACTGATAACTCTTTTCTTCATATATATTGTTCTGTTCCATCCAGACTTTGTGAGTTTCATGACAAGAGACTTACTCTCAAATATGTTTTGGGAATGTCACATCATCCAAGCCTTTTGGAGAAATGTTAAATGCTTTTTAGAATATTTTTATATTAATATTGAATAATAAATAAATATCAAATAGTAGGGTACAGAAACACTTCCTTGATTATGTCACATCCAGTACTCTTAGGTTTGAGTTCTCGATCAATGATGTTAACCCATCATCATCGTCATCGTCGCCGCCGCCACCACCACCATATTAAGTAATTGCATCACTCCGCAAGGAGTTTATTTAAGAATTGAATGACGACCTGTATGCGTTCATGCAATATGAACCTAATGGGTTACGAGGGCAAATCCATAAAGCCCTTCAAGGTAAATTTGCCAGCGTGACCCATTATATTTCATATCACATGAACGCGCACGGGTACTCACTCAATACTTATATTTACATTTTCCCCACACAATCTATGTAAAATGCTTTTTAAATGATCTTTTAATAGTGCAATTCTTCCATAAACTTCAGTACCGGCTCTGTAAACCCAATGTTTGGAACGGCCATCAGCCGATTCACAGACGTTAGGTATAAAACTAGTTCTAATAATAGTTGTTCAATTTTATTTCTTAATAAAAACAATATTTAGACAAACAAGGGGTATCACTATTAATTTTAAATTATAGTTTAAGGGAGACCACTGCAATGACGATCGACTTAGTCAATAACAAGATCTTAAAGGAATTAGTATTTACCCCTTAGCAAGTTGTTTAACTATTCACTTTTAACGTCATTTTTTATTGTTGGAAGTTAGTAAATGTATGTCCTGTCCATAAACAAACTCTAAGTCAACTGTTTCAAACTATAGTAGGTCTCCTTTTTAAGTACTATAAGCAAGGCTTTTGAGCGCGCAGTTTACAAGCATGTTTTAATCATTAATATTTTTATTGAACATCAGTCTGTTTCTTTTGCAACATGACTCTACTGTATGTCAGTTGTCTTACTTAAACCACACTTTTGTGAAGCTATTGATCACGGTAAAGAAGTTCGTGTTATTGTTGTGTGATGTAAGTAAGACATTTGATAGGGTATGGCACAGAGGACTCATACTTAAATACACGCTGTCGGTATAAGTTCAAGTCTACTTGATTGGTTTGAAAATTATTTGTATGGCCGTAAACAACGTGTTTGCTTAAATGGCGTATTTTCGAATATTGTTACCATAGAAGCTGGGGTGCCTCAAGGTTCCATTCTTTGACCATTATTAGTTCTCATATACATATATGATATAGTATCTGACAAAACTTCAAATGTAAAATTATTTGCAGATGATACAAGTCTCTCTATGATTGTGGAAAATCCTATAATAATTGCAGATATCTTAAATGACGACCTACAAAAAATAAATTCATGGGCTAATAAATGGCTTGTTACTTTTAATCCATCCAAAACTGAATCAATGCTGATCTCTAAAACAATAAACAAGCCTGATCATCTTCCTCTATTTGTGCAAAATCAACAAATAAATGAAGTACCCGAACACAAGCATCTTGGTGTGATCTTGTCCAACGACTGTTCATGGAGTACACACATTTAATATGTCACAGAAAAAGATTGGAAGCGAATAAATGATAAGAATACGTTGAGGTTATTTTTGATAATCTAACCATTTTTGAGCAAAAAAATGAACTTGATAAAATCCAAAACGAAGCAGCAAGAATTGTCACCGGAACTACCAAATTCACTTCTATAGAAAATATATATACTGACACTGGCTGGCAAACCGTGGGTTATAGGCGTAAAATTCATAAATTAATATATAATGTTGATGTATAAAACACTTTATAATCTGGCCCCAGCTACCTGTACAGTTTGTAACATAATAAAGCTCGGTATACTTTACGTAACTCTTCACATCAGCGTAATTTTCATGCAAGGACGATTATATTTTACAACTCATATTTTCCATCCACGCTTACGATTATGGAACGACTTGTCTGAATCCTTGATGAACGCCAAATCACTTGACATTTTTAAACGTATTCTGCTGAACCACTATCCGACAACCAACGTACCACCCTACTACTTCACCGGCCCTAGAAAGTTTCAAGTTAAACTACAAGTTTTCAAACTGGTCTGATCAAAGACAACTTGAGGTAACTTATTCCAAAACACGACAGTGGCGTCGAAAAGCTATTTTGGAAGATGGCTCGTATTTGGCTAAGGCGGTGAGTATGCCGTCTGTTGGACTTACATTAACATGGATAAGTGGATGATCTTGTACAAGGTTGTGGATTATCCTGAAGAGCATGGTTGTTCTGGTGTTGTTGTGCCGCTGTTGGAGGGTGTCCCATTTCAGGTCAGTTAGCATGTTAGTGACGCTGCTTGTTCGGGCCTAGTCATGTTTAACTAATCTTGCAACTCGACGTTTGACCATTTCTAGTTGGTTGATATGACACTCAGTCACGTGTTAGATTTGAGCTTGGGTGGGCTATATCGAATGGTTCGTCTGATGTAGGACATGGTGAATTTTGCCTTTTTGGTGATGTGATGCTATTAGTGAAATGTTGAGAATAGCCTGTGGTCTCCAAATCTACTGCAAACAATATTTTTGTGTGTCGCGAAACCGGAATAGTACCCCTTCAGAATGGACGAACAAATAGAAAACTAATGTTAATGTACAAAATCAAACATAATATGACTCGTATTTAAACCGAATTATACCTACAGAAGTTAACCTAGTAACACACTATCCACTTCGCAATAGGCAAAACATCCATATACAACCAAATCGACTGACACTTAATAACAATGCATTTGCTAGTTCAACCGTTAACTTGTGGAACAATTTAGACTTGACAGTTGTGTACAAGACATTTACCGTCCAACATTATCGCAATTTAGACTTGACAGTTGTGTACAAGACATTTACCGTCCAACATTATCGCAATTTAGATCAAAATTAAATCGAATCGAAAATCTTCAAAACTGTAATATTATTTATGGACCTCGTAAGCAATCGGGGTGTTACCGGCTGGTACCGGGGCACGACCTGGGTAGGCTGGTATCAAACGGGGTGGGGGAGGGGTCATCCGATTTCTAAACTGGAGCAACCCGGGACTGCAACACGAATATGAGAATGAAATTTACTTTTGGGCACAAATGGCCCGGTTCATCCCGGATCAACCCGATATGCCGACTAGCTTTCACCGGGAGATACCGGGACCAGAATCGGGACAATCGGTATTTTCTAGCTGATTCTTAAGAAAAACAATCGATGCGCACACTACATTAATATTCAGTGGAATCTTCTTTTTTTTCACTAAGACAATAGTTTACAGAAGAACTACCGATGTTCTTAAAATGAATATACTGAGTGAGTACTTCTAAGTTATAAAAAACTAGCTTATCTTAAAACGTATATTTATATTTAAGCATTTAAACCTATACGTGAACGCGTCACACAGTGCCCACATATGTTACAATGTTATACTTGCGACTTGAATCCCAACAGTGTAAAACTTACATCTTAAGATAATGCTTACCATAAAGAAAGACATTAAAACATTACGTTTGTGGAAACGCCTTTTCGTTTCTTGTTTGCTATAGTAGTGACTACTGGTGTTCTTAAACTATTCAATGGAGTCGTCGTCGTCGTCTTCTTTCAATGATTCATCAACTTTCTCATAGCTATCGCCGACCTCATCATCATCGGCGCTAACACCGGTCAAATATTCAAGCATCTTAAAGCGCTCTTTAAGTTTTCCATGTTCAACCAAAAGCGTTCCAACTGTTTCTAATATATCAAAACGTTCATTTACGAATTTCACGTCCAGTGTTTTCTCACAATTCACTCAGTCCAGTACACCCATCAATATAATAACACTGATGAGCTTCATCTCTGACGTTCTGTTCTTTTGTTGTTTAAGACTATCTAGCCTACACTTCAATGTTAATCGTTTGCGAGAGATGGCAACGATGCTAAGACTTGCTATGCAGTCTAGTATATGACTTGCAATATACAAGAAGACTGACAATACCAAATACGTTCAAATAGTCACAGACTTAGACAACATGCCTTATCATGAAAAACGTGTGTCAGATTTCAATGTGCGTAATATGTTAAATAAACAGCTATATAATATCTAAAACTGGGCGATTGTAGGCGCTTGTATGTCATAGCAAACTCAATATTAGGACGAACGCGCGTGTGTGTATGTATGTGCACGGGCGCGTGTGTGTATGTATGTGCACGCGCGCGTGTGTGTTTAAAATAACACACACAATTAGTTTATTCGAATGTTTTAGTTAGACTGTGAAACAAGCAATTTTGCAATACGGGTAGTTACTTGTTCAGGGAAACAACGGGAGCCTTTGATGGGTCTCGAACTCACGACTTACCAATGAGTCAGACGCGCTACGCACTTTGCAATGCCGCCTTCTTAAACACAATTGATATTAATAGTCGAACTACCATTCCATGTGTCGCACAATAAGATATTTATGTGTAGGTCGAAATACCATAATCATATATCACACAATTAGGTGTAAGGGTTGAAATACTGTGTAATGTGTAACACAATAAACTGGTAGGGACGAAATACCACTACTTGGGCTCAACGCAATAAACTGGTAGGGACGAAATACCACACTACTTGGGCTCAACGCAATAAACTGGTAGGGACGAAATACCACACTACTTGGGCTCAACACAATAAACTGTGTCGAAATACCACATCATGGGTCAAATCCATAAAGGAGCTAAGAGTGCAGTGTAATTTCAAACAAACAAGAAACACAGCTTTTTTTAAATATTTATTGCACAGTATCCAGTACAGTCTGTAAAAATGGCAAAAATGGTGGTAAAAAACTGACTTAATTGTACACTAATATACTGCATATACAAGGCAAGGTTTAGGTATTTATAAAAAAAGTATTAGATAAAATCAAGAGGTGTGCATATACTTATCAGTTTATAAGATCTTGTGTTCTATAGTATCAGCAGGTTACAGGCAGAAAATCATGGCTGATCTGTGAATAACTTTTAAAAACTATCTCTATTATAGAATTCAAAGGATGTTAAAAGTAAACATATAAACCATAGAATACATATAAACCATAGAATAAATGTAAACCATATAATACATATAAACCATAGAATACATATAAACCATAGAATACATGTAAACCATAGAATACATTTAAACCATAGAATACATATAAACCATAGAATACATATAAACCATAGAATACATGTAAACCATAGAATACATATAAACCATAGAATACATGTAAACTATAGAATACATATAAACCATAGAATGCATATAAACCATAGAATACATGTAAACCATAGAATACATATAAACCATAGAATACATATAAACCATAGAATGCATATAAACCATAGAATACATATAAACCATAGAATGCATATAAACCATAGAATACATGTAAACCATATAATACATATAAACCATAGAATACATATAAACCATAGAATACATATAAACCATAGAATACATATAAACCATAGAATACATATAAATCATATAATACATATAAACCATAGAATACATGTAAACCATAGAATACATGTAAACCATAGAATACATATAAACCATAGAATACATGTAAACCATAGAATACATATAAACCATAGAATACATATAAACCATAGAATACATGTAAACCATAGAATACATGTAAACCATAGAATACATGTAAACCATAGAATACATATAAACCATAGAATACATGTAAACCATAGAATACATGTAAACCATAGAATACATATAAACCATAGAATACATACAAACCATAGAATACATGTAAACCATAGAATACATGTAAACCATAGAATACATATAAACCATAGAATACATATAAACCATAGAATACATATTAACCATAGAATACATATAAACCATAGAATACATATAAACCATAGAATACATATAAACCATAGAATACATATGCCAACAAATTAACACCAGTGTATACTTATTACTCACAAATCTAGGAGCTTAGTGAATGTATATTCTATTTCTGTTTATATCTCATTCAACTTTACACAGAGATAGCATCTATAATAAACAAAAACTAACACAGTATTGGCACCATCTTATTCAAAATTCTTACACTACATGTATTTTCCATATCAGTCTAAATCACAAGTCTACTGGATTTCTATATTCTGGGATATTTCTTTTGATACTTTCAACAATATAGCACACACCTTCATGCTTCAATCTTTTTTGTAAACTGTAAGCATAATATATGGATAAGTTTGTGTGAATCATGTCAACATGCAATGCAATCAGATGTTGAATTATTTCATAGATATCCTTTGTCAAATCTATATTAAATGTTTAACTGGTGTACTTACACTCTATAGCCATCACATGTAAGTTTCTATCAGTTACACATTAGTACTTAATGGTGATAACTTATCTCATATATTCTCAGCACAATACTACCTAATATATACCATGTACTTTAACACTCTCTTATTCTCATACAATCAGCACTGTGTACTTATATGTTCTATAGCCATTGGCAACAACAACTACATTTGTTTCTTTCTATATAAAATTACTGATTAAACACAAATTGAAGGTAAGCAGTGTATGCTTTTCTGTAGATAAAACTTTGAACTACTTGAAAACATACAAAACATACAATGTGTTTAAACAATATAAACATGTATACATGTAAACCCTGGCCCCTACAAAACTCTGGTTCAACACAAACCGTGAGCTGTGGTTAATGTAGTTGAGGTGAACGAGATAATGGTTCTAGTGCTATTGAATACAGAAACACATATAACCTTTCCACACTCTCCCCTCACATGTTTACTTGTTTATGTGTAAATAAGGCATTATAAGGAAACTGTAGAGGAAAGGCTTAGATCATATCTGGTAGTCATTTCTGGCTACCATTTCACTAAACCATCTATGCTGAATGTTATATAATCATTTTAAACTTCAACGGCAGTTACTGTTCATGTCAAAACAACTTAATACAGTGCTCAATACAAAAAAGAAAATTAAATTACGCTTGATTTAACTAAAGGATTTAAATTTAAGTCTTAGATGTGTGCATACTCGTCACTTTATGCTTTAGTGCTTTAGTACCACACAGATAGCTAATGTACAGGTTTGTCACTCACACAACCTTAGAACAGTCTTAAATAGTTTCACAAACATCTTGAATAGAAGGTAATAAATACACAACAGAAATAAGTAACAATACACAGCATTATAAAGATCAAAATCAAATAAGCTTAATAAGTGTTAACAGAAATATAAAACTTTAATTGCTCCTCACAAACATGCAATAAAAATTTAAAAGTGTACATAGAAAAAAATAATAATGTTAGTGTAAACATTGACTAGTAAGTGATGTAATATGTATGATACTATGTTGTACTTCTCATGGTTGGACAAGCATTATAAAATATCAATTATCTAATGTTAGATAATACAATTAATTCATGCACCTTATATGTATGCTTACATTTTTAAGTAAATCAATATTGGGTATAAATATTTATGATATAAGAATGGCAGAATATCGAGTAATAATACTGAATGAAAATCTAAACATATCATTTGTGACAAAAGCATCAATTAAAATGCTACATTGTTTCAGATTTGTTTTCTCTCCAAATATTTGTTCTTTTATTTGGTTCCTTTGTATGACTCACTCATAAGTTTCCTGAAGTCTGATTCCAAGCACCAACCATTAGTTAACAACATACATTTGTGAGTATCATTCTTGACTGTTACTTATATCAGAGTGTAAAACCAGGAACACTATAGTCTAGTATGTGTGTTTGTTTACTTATTTTGTATATAGTATATAGTAGGAGTGCAATGATTCTACGGAACCAATCTAACAAGTTATTGCAGTATGTATTGTGTTAACATAATCGTAGAATACTAAATAAAAATACCGAGCTTTGAATAGATTAAACAGCGCAGTACCGCGTATAACACGTACCATAATCCAAGGAATCTTTAGTTAGCAAATATTTCTGAAACCAACTTAAGTATCCCACATTAAAACAAACCGTGATTAATACGTCAGTGCTGTAACTGTAACTGCACATGAAAACCAAAGCACGATCCTAGTACTGCAATTTACTGTTTCTGTAAGGTTCAACTAGAACTGTGAGACAAAGTACAAAAGGATACCATGTTGTCAAACACTACTAATTATCTCCCTTGAAATATTTCACATTGGGATTATCCTTCTTCACCTAATTTCAACATTACTTGTGCACTACTTTGAGTGTTGGCAAAGTCATAGTGTTATGTGTTTTCTCAACTATATATTGAAATATGCTAATATTTCAGAAAAATTGTTGCACCCCTAATAAAAAGGAATATCTGTAATTGTTTCCTGATAATAGTTTGTATATCTCACTTTATGAACTCAACCTATGATTGGTAAAAAAAGATATGCATTGTCAACAAGTAATTCTACTACAAGTTTATATAACAACTTGTCTTCATATATTTGGAAAAAATGTCAAGTCATACAAATACTGGTTCCCCATATTTCAGCTGATGTAACAAAATATCAAGTCATACAAATACTGGTTCCCCATATTTCAGCCGATGTAACAAAGTGTCAAGTCATACAAATACTGGTTCCCCATATTTCAGCTGATGTAACAAAGTGTCAAGTCATACAAATACTGGTTCCCCATATTTCAGCTGATGTAACAAAATGTCAAGTCATACAAATACTGGTTCCCCATATTTCAGCTGATGTAACAAAATGTCAAGTCATACAAATACTGGTTCC
>ENA-OREC01000686-OREC01000686.1-marine-metagenome-genome-assembly--contig:-NODE-686-length-14454-cov-47.871461_pt1 | contig 14454 bp, 6 predicted proteins | sample MGYA00248626_ERZ508543 | MGnify/ENA primary metagenome ERZ508543 (study PRJEB26211, sample SAMN05518279) | marine metagenome | isolation source: Puget Sound, Washington, USA | host: Bankia setacea... | reverse complement strand
CCCTTTAAATTAACTTCATCCAGCTCTGATTCTTTTTCGTCTCGAATCAGGTACCGCTTCAACTGCCAAATGAATACAACAAGCAAAAATATAATCGTAATCACAATGAATATTCTTATCATAAAATCCTCCACCATTTATCAATCTTATCAATCAACATAATCCAATCAAATTCCCTATTAGCTTTACGCGCCCAATCCCAATAATTCTAGGGTCGCCAGATCCCCGAGTGAAACCATCCCCAAAGTACCACTGCCCGTATATGAATATACGTTTACGGGCTTATTTGACTATTAATTGTAGAATCTCTAATCTTATAATCTTCCGCCAACATCATTACCTTGGACAGTATTATCGCCATCATGTTATCCCCTTCAAAGGGCAACCACACTTTATTGCGAGCATCTACTGTTTTTTTGCTGTCGGGCACAACGCACAAATATTGATTGTTTGGCTCCATCAGAATATTCCCGGAACCCAAATGAATTTTGTAAATACGACGCTTACCTTCTACAACTAAAAAATTATCGACAAACTTACACTGGTCGGCAATTTTTAATTTGGGGATAAGGTTCTGCAGAATTTCTTTTCGTGTTTCAGCAGAAGCGTTGAGGCTCCCAAAACTGTAAGAATGCCAATAATCGCGATAACGTCCGTTGGGACCACCATCGGACCACTCCGGGTCGTTGCCCACCGAACACACGCCTACAAATAAATCAACGTCGCGCAATACCTCGGATAAAACCAATGCAGGCACGTCTGCGATGGGCAAGGGATCATCACTGTGAATATTCGATTCATTCACATCATCAAGCGATGATTTCGTTTTATAAAAACGCACCTGGTCAGTACTCACGTAACTAAAAATTCCTGCCTCAGTTGTATCAGCCCCGTATTCGCCAATACCTTGTACCCAAAATTCGGCCCACACATTAAACGTAGGAATATCCAAGCGCGCAATATCGTCTCCACCACCGTCCCAAGCTCCCTGCAAACTGTAACGCCAGCCGCGTGTGGCTGCCAAGGCACTAAACTGATGCTGTTTAATAATGTGCGATGCAAATCGATTACTGTATGCCCCCGTATTCATTTCAGCATCAGTGAGCAAATAAATCTCACGGTGAGCCTGCTTGAAAGGTTGAACAATTTGAATTTCTACTACGCGCGCGCGCCAAACTTTAATCTCCTCGGCAGAGCTGGAAATGGGGTGCCATAAACTCACCGAAGTCTCTTTAAGATCCGCTACGGGGTTTCCATTCACATCCAGTAATTTGCCTTCTTTCCAAATACCCAATACAGTATTTTCGTTTCTAGAAAAGCACCAGATAAGCGGCCGCACAACCACCCCCACTACAGGATGATTAAGATAACGCTCCTGCCATATCGCAAAGGGCCAAGACTGATTCTTTAAAAACATTTTCTCGATACGCTCTTTCTGCACCGACAACATCGATTTAATGTCTTTTTGCGCGCCGCGTAACTCTTTTAATTCAGCATAAAAATCACTCTTTATTGAAGTAGGAATGGTTTTTTGAATCTTTCCGTCGCTTTTTTTCCAGGTAAGTTCAATTGACTTAAACCCCTTTACCAAAGTGATGGCTGTAAATCCCCCGATTTCTTCTTCACCGTAACCAACATCATCCAAGCCATAACTCGACACACCCATCTCTTCCATTTCTGCGATGGTAATGCCTTCTCGCTCGGAGGCTTTTTGCAAGGCATCACCCATTATTTTAATTGCGCTACGGTACTTAATTCGCACTTTTAAAACTGCTAATTGGTAGAGCCCATCACGACCCGGCATATTGGATAAAGCAAAAATGCAGGCATTGCCAACACGCACCGCGCGCGGCCCCACACCAGGCACTTTTTTGTAACAGCTTAAAGCCACTTTCACCAACGCTCGTGCCAACTCAACGTTCTCGTGGATTGCACAACACCACACCAACCCTTTCAACACATCGGCATTGGCTTCGTCGAGCATCACTTCTGGGTCAGGATCCCAGTTATTGCGACGAACACCTAGCTGTGTACGCGGCTTATCCACTAAGGGGAACCACTCAAGACAGGCTTGAGAAAACACATCCGCACCGAAATCTTCAATCAAAGTGCGCGTCGCATTAAGCCATTTTACTGACGCTTTACTACCAGAGGCACTCTTACATTGCTGAAGCAAGGCAGCCCAATGTTGCGCCGTCTTTTCATCAACACTGGCCATGTACGAAAAAACTGCATCGGACCAAGCCTCCCCAGGGTTCAAAGGTATTGCGCGCTGCTCGCCAAGAAGTACATCAATTCTATCGCTGAGCTTGCGTGTGTCTGATGTCTCGTATTGTGCATGTATGTTACTGCGAAGTGTCTTTAATGCCTTTAGAGCAGCAGCACTCCAATAGCCCGACTCTTTTAGGTTTTCGCAAGCCGACAATACGCTAGCCACGGGTTGTGACCAATACCAAGATTGCCCGCCGCTTTGCACCCATTCCAGCAATTGCACAACTTGTTCAACATTGAAAGACAGCTTTCGACGCAACAAACTACGCACAACAACCCGCCTGCAATCACTCTCATTTTTTAACGTAGAAATAAGACCGGAACGACGATTTATACACATCATCACCATGCCAATACTTTCTTCGGGACTCAATTTCTGAATTTCTACGCCCGCATCGGTGTCACCCAGGTTGATATCGTAAAGGTACTGCCGCCCCTTAAGGCTATTCACGTAGTCCACTAGCAATTTTTTATAAACATTTTCAGGAGGCTGATCTCCGCTAGCAACCCTTTTCCCAAATATTTTTCCCAATATAGCCATATTATTTATCCCTTACCCCCCAACTAAAGGCACCAACTTGATAAACCCAACCTGCGTGTTCGGTGTAATTAGAAGAGAATGATCTAACTCACTCACCTGTTTGTTATTAATCAAAAGGAAAAATTCGTTGCGCCCGAAAGCGTCTATTGCCGCTTTTTGCTGTTTTTCAATATTCACTGGCCGGCTATTTCTCATCTTAAACCCGTTTAACTCGACTTTCGAATCTTCTGGTTGTATCAAGCCGAAAAAAAGACCAGCGAGGGATTGATTGTACTTTTCCACCTCCTCTTTTACACGCTTCTCAATTAACTCACGCACAGTTATTTCGCTCAAAGGAAAATGTAAAATTGTTTCGGATACTAAAGCGCCGGTGACGGTTTCGTCTTTTATCTTTAAAGCAACAGACATGAAAGGCTCCTGTTTCGGATAATCTGATTCTTAAACTAAAAAAGCAAGCCTACGAATTTTTAATTTTCGGCAGCTCATTTGTATTGATTACTTCGTGCGGAGATAACTAAATTAACTTTGAATAAGCTTTTCCTTTATCCTGGTAAATCAGCATCACCTGATCGCCCCCCACCGAGGGCCTCGAATTTAACTTATCGTAAGTCTCCAAAACGAGCTGATTGTTTTACCCTTTGAGCTCGATATATGTAAAGACGAACCGTATTCGTAACTTTATGACACCAGATAAAAGGGCCTCTAAACTTTTGTTTATTCGAATCCGCACCACCAAACTAGTGTTTAAGATATCGACCATCCCGCCCCTGCACGCCCGCCCGTTTTTTCCATCGATTATCCCCTTCCGAGTATACCTTGAGAGGCACCTCTCCAGCCAAGGTTGCCTTCTGAACAGAAATTTCGGTGCCATCGTTCGAAAGTTTTTTATGCATGCTGGCAAAATCCTCGCACCAGGTTTCTTCTGCCGCTTTGTCTGCGCCTGTATTTCTATCTTCTGCACCCACTACTCGCACTTGGCATTTATCCAGTGCTGCATTCCCCACTAATTCAACACCGTAGGGTGCTTTGTCGCTCTTGGCAAGCACTAGCGAGCCGTCTTTTACCCAAACGGTTTGCAGGGTTTCGCTTACCGAATAACCCAGGTCTGCCAAGCCCTGGAGGATGACTTGCCTTCTGGATTCTCCTTCAAACTGATTCTTCACTTCATCTCTTAGCGTGGTTGCACGCGAGATGATTACTTCAATATTTTCGCTTTCACAGCTGGCAAATTCATTTTTTAGCTTTTCATATTCCCGGCTGCTTTCATCGCCTAAGTCGCCGGATAGATACACTTCAATTTCAAGGAATAAATCAGTTGCAGTTTGTAAGCGTTCGGTGAACACTTTGGATTTCTCTATATAGCCGCTAAGTTCCAGTATTAATGAATCACAACGCATGGCGCTGTAGGGGTCGTCTATTTTTTCGAGTAGGCTATTTGCGGATGCTGTAAAAATTGCGAAGGCACGGCCGCCCTCTTCCAGCATTTTTAACTGCGACAAGAGTTTGTTTAAACGGGTTACTTGTGGCGTTTCTTCTATAGCGTCAACTTTTCCTTTCCAATGTTCAAAACTTGATGACCGTAAGTTAAGCCCCAAGCGCTTGCCTAATTCTTTTTGCTCTGTGCTGAGTGCGTTTTCGACTGTTGCTATTTGTGGAAATAAAGCGGCTTGCGCCTGGTTTACCTGTTGGCGAAAGGTTTCCAAATCTGAATCACTTAGTAACAGTCCGCTGGGAGACTTTGCAATTGAGGTTGGCAGTTTAAGATCTTCACTGGCGCAGTGTTCCATTAATTGTTTGCGAATCTTTAAGAGATTGTTGAACAGTTTTCTGGAAGAGACGGCCTTTTTTTCAATAGCTTCTTCTATTTTTCTGCGAGATGTTTTCAGAATTTTTAGCTGCTGCGGAATTTCTCTTTCTAATTTTTCATACTCGTCGGCATCTTGCGCGTTAAATCGATGCAGGCGGCTTTCTAGTTCAGCTTCGAGTTTTTTATCTAAACTCTCATTTTTTTTGGCGAAGGCTTTGAAGCGTTGAACTTCTAATTCGAGCTTGCTTATTTGTACTTGGCAGCGTTTTTCCTTTTCTTCGCGGGTAACAATCCTGATGACTTTGGGTCCGCTCATTGTTCTTTGCCTTTTAATTGCAAAATGATTGCCTCTTTTAATCTGTTCTTTTCATAGTCGTTGCTTTCGTACCACTCTCTGCTGTTTATGCGATGCAAATGTTTGATTGATTTACTTAATACATTTCGTCGCCAGATGTCTCGGTACTTTGCTGCTTTCAGCAGCGCTTCGTTGGGTGCATCGCATTCTATTCCAAAACCGTAGAGTTTGGTTATGGGGTCCAGAATGGCGAGGTCGATTCTAAACAAATCCCGACTCCCCGCCATGTAGGTGGTCGTGTAACCTAAGGATTCAACAAAATTGTTTACGGAGTTCACGATGGCGTCTTTTTGCTGGGTATCTGCATCACGGTTTTGTTGGCTGTTCAGTTTTAAACGATTGGCTGTTCTGCTTGCAGCATCGAACTCGCCGTTGGACATATTCGTTGCATAATCCAAATAGGCTTGTAGATAGTCTCTCGGTTTGGAGGGCTTTCTATCGGTTGCCAACATATCGCTTATCTCTCGCACCGGCATAGAGGTAACCACTACAACTTTTTTTCGTGCGCGTGTTACTGCCACATTAAGACGCCGTTCACCACCGCGATGCCCGAGCGCACCAAAATTTCGCCTAAAGGAGCCGTGCTCGTTACGGCCAAAGGTTGTGCTGAACAAAATAATGTCGCGTTCGTCTCCCTGCACGTTTTCTACATTCTTAACGAAGAAACTCATGTCTTCTTCATTTTGCATCCGTTCCTGTTCCTGTAAATAGGCGCCGTAAAATTGTTCGTTGTTCTCTGCGTGCAATTGAATTGCTGAATCAATAAGTTCCGCTTGTTTTTTATTAAAGGTGACCACGCCAATACTGGGCCGTTCAGCAAAGGGCGCTTCCCAATAGCTCTGTAAAATGGCAATAATTTCTTCCGCTTCTGCCTTGTTACTTTGTTCGCTGTAACACCCCATAATTGGGCGCACTTCCAGAGGCCTGTTTTCTCTTACTTCATGTTCTGGGTGCAGTGCCGGTACGTGTAAATCACCGTTATAAAAAGCGGCATTGGAGAAATTGATTAAGGCCCTGTATTCCGAGCGATAATGAATTTTCAAAGTGGTTACGGGTAACACCGCTTTGCTCAACACTAAAAGGTCTGGGCAATCTTTAATTTCACGGCGGTTCCAGGTTTCTTCGTGCTGTATCACTTCCGCTTCGGAGGCATCTTCTTCCAGCGCTTCGTCGGCGTCTTCTTCATCAACGTTAACATTCGCGTTAAAAAAACTGGAGGGCGGCATTTGTTTTTCGTCGCCACTGACAACAACGCGTTTGGCGCGATACAACGAGGGCACCGCAGACTCGACCATTATTTGTGAGGCTTCGTCGAAAATCACCACATCGAAAAGCCCGGCTTGCAAGGGCAATAGCTGGCTCACCACATCCGGGTTCATTAGCCAAATTGGCCTGAGCTTGCTTAAACCGAGGTCTTGGCCGTGATCAAAAAATTCTCGTAACTTTTTGTACCGTACTCCCCTCAAGCCGGTTATATCGCGCCATTGGGTTCGGCTGCCGAATTTCTGGCGGTCGATTCCCTGCTCCAGGAGCTTGCGATTAATTTTTTGCATGGCGCTAAGGAGCTGCTCCAGCTTTTGTTCCTTGCGTTCGATTTCTTTTTGTGTTGCTGCGAGCAAAGGCTGGGCTGTTTCGATACGAGAACGCCAGCCCTCCAGTGCTTCCCTACGCACGATAAAACGCGACCATGCGGATTTTTGTTCTTTGCTGCACGTTTGCAGTTCGTTTTCATTTCCTTGCAAACTCGCCATAACGTCGCCTAACACCGGCAGCGATGTATTAAGTCTGGCTCGGTAACGCTGAAAAGGGATGAGAGCTGGAAGATCAACTAGCAAGCTTTCGAACAAGGCTATTTTGCCGGTATTGGTAACGATGTTATTTTCTATTTCGCTGGCAACGTCCTTTTCCAGGTATTCACTTATTGTCGCCATAGCCGCTTGCACTTTGGCTCTTGCTTTATGCCTACGGGCTGCGGCATTGAGGTGCAGCAGGAATTGTTTTTGCTTGTCGGGTGAATTACTGGCGAGGTAATCTTTCGCATTCACCTGCAATGGAAATTCGACAATGCCCTTTATTGCATGCTTTGCCTCACGCACATCATTAGCAACGTCGCTCAGCACTGTTTTGAATTGAGTTAAATCCAACTGATCCAGCGGTGCAGGAAAAGAGAAGGTGCTATCGCTGCGCAATATACCGAAATATTTTTTTATTTTTGAGCGCTTTCGCTTGAGTTTCAATTCGAGGATACACGCTTCGATAAAGCTCGATAACGATTCTGCTGAAAGGGAATCACCCGCTTTTTCAAAGAGTTTCTTGATGTCGCGCTTTATTGGCCACAGAAAGGGGTTTATTTTGTCGAGAAATGAAAGGCCCCTTAGATATTTTTTAGCGACCTTCGTCATTTTCTTTAAATCTGAAAATTGAGACGTATTGAGTTTGGAAAAATAACGTTTATCGTCATGCAAAGGGTTCAAGCCATTCAATTCAGATTGCAGCTGATTGATCTCTGAAAGGAGTTTTTCCGGCAATTCATTTTTTTTTCCGTTGGCGGAAAACAATTCAAACCAATGGTGAATTTGCAGTTCCCGTTTTACAGCGCTTGTTACAAAATCGCCGCTGTATTTTTTAATCCAATCTGCGCACTGTTCAATCCCTTTTAGGTCAAAATTGCTGGGGTATTGCTTAATGGCTGCGTCTCTTTGCTTTTCTAGATCAACAAGGGTTTTCAGCTTTTCCGCAATATCAGAAACCACCGCAGTATTAGCATCGAACTGAACAAAGGCTTTTAGAGAAGAGTTCTCGTAATTAGACGCATGCCAATCACTAATCAATGCTCCCACTTCATCCACCAGAATGTTAGTGTCGCTTGAACTAACATTTGCGAGAACACCTTGAAGCCGGGGTATGGGTTTTAGTAATGATACTGTATTGAGTTCGGTATTTTCTGTATGCGCGACTAACTCGCTTAATAAATTTCTGTATGAATATTGAGACAGCGTATCGAATTCATACAACTGTTGATGGCGTTTATCCAGGTGCTCGGCAATGCGGTCTATTTGCTCTGCGAGTGTTTTACGCTCTGCCTTGAGTTGTTTTATTTGTGTTTCATCACTCTGAAAGAAGGTGTCAAGCTGTTCACGAATTGTTCTAATCACCGTTTGCCTGTCTCGATTTACATCGCTAATGCATAACAAGCGATTGCCCAGGTTTTCTGCGCGTAATCTTTTTTCTACAACTTTAAGCGCGGCTTGCTTTTCACAGACTACAAGCACGTGTTCGCCGCGACCAATGCAGTCGGCAACAATATTGACAATGGTTTGGCTTTTCCCGGTACCGGGCGGGCCTTCTACGACTACCCCCGGCCATTGACGACTTTGTATTACGGCTTTTTCCTGTGATGGGTCTGACGCGACTACTGTAAATTGGGACGCAGAGGATTCGTTTTGATCCGACTCGTTCAACGAAGGTTCTTCGCCAGGATACATTTTAAACATGGGTTCTAAGGCGGTAGCCGCTAGCGGGCGATTCCGCATGTTTAGCAAGTCTTCACTAATGGCTTGCCCGGAGAAACGCGCGTTAAAAATTACTGCGGAACACGCGATTTCTTGCGCGCCCAGCTCAAGTGTTGTGTTTACCGCTGGATGTGCTGTGAGTGATCGACCTCTAAGAGAAGCGAACTGCCCAAAGGCATCGGCGACTTGTTGAATGTTTATATGTTCGCGCCCGAGCAATTCCTTCCTTGCCGTTTTCCAGTTGTCAATTTCCTCGCTGCCGACTAACTTTTCTAATGCCGGATTAAGGCGTACTTCTTCTCTTCCTCGATCAAAACTTATTTGAGCACTGCCTCGTGCGCCAATCCTAAGATTAAGCTTCACTGGCCACAATAAAATAGGTGCAACTCTGGGGCGCACGCTGGGCTTATTTTTATCGGACCACAGTAAAAAGGGAAAGCCGAGGTATAAACAGTCTATTCCCGTGTCTCTTCTATAATTGTTCGCGGCACTCACCATGCGCCACATTCTATTTTCGCGAATGGCGTCTTTTTGTAATACTTCCGGATCTATCGAAATGGATTTTTCATTTCGCGATAACAAATGATTAAGTATGGATTCCGCTGGGCACAGCGCTGTTTCAAATTCGGTTAGGTCTATTCTGGATGAGGTTTTTGAAATGGTGAGACGCATCAATGGGCCACGCATTACCGAATTGGTCATGCGTTTATGAAAGAAGCCGAGAATGTTAGCGGAGTAATCCTGATTGTCCGGTTTTAGCCATTGCTCTTCAGGAATGCTTAACAGCAGCACTGCACGTGCAGGTTTTATTCTGCGTTCAAGCCTAAAGTCGTCTGCCCATTGATCGAGATGGGAAATTCCGCAACGCGCGAAGCCTAAAATTCTTTGATCCAATGCGGCGTAAAGATCTCTGCGTCTTTGTACCAACCAATCGACAGAAATCTCTTTCTCCATAGGCATTTTATGCCACTCAGCTAAGGCCAGAGTTTCGTCGACTAATGCTGCTAGCGGCGTGAATTGATCGATGGCGGCGCTGAGCAACAGGATGATGTCTTGTTCGTTAAGCCTTTGCTTGTCAAACAGTGTGCCGATTCCTGTATGTGACGAAGAAGGAAAGTGTTTTCTAAATCGCGCTAATTCTGCATCGAGATTCGCTCTTGAAGTTGCGAGCATATTGATTGCGTATTTTTCCGCGTCGATTTCAATTTCGAGTAATTTTGCATAATCGCGTATTTCGCTGTTCCGATAATGTAAGCGTACCAGCCAGGTTTCACGCTTCATTGCCTCAAGCTGGTCGGCAACTGTGCCCGTGATTAACTCCGCCGCCTCCTGTGGAAATTGCAACAACCACGCCGGCGTAACAATGTTTCCCCCGTAGGTAAGAGGCAGGTCGGTGTTGAGCCGCATTAACGCGAGTGCCATCCTCCATTCAACACTGGGTACTTCGGCAACTTGTAAATTGCGAATCGCGGACGTTACCGGCGTATCGCCAAACGATTGCGCCAACCAGGTTGCCAGCTCACCCGATTGAAAAATCGCAAGAGCATGCTGCCAATTACTTTCTTCCGCTGCGGCTAAGGCTAAACGCTGCGGGCTGGTATACGTTACGCCGCCCAAACTGATCCCTATTTGCGAAGCACTTTCATCAACTAGCCCATGTTCCGGTGGCACGGGTACAGTTTCGCCTTGCAACCATCGCGATACTTCCGGCCATTGCCAGCGGGTATGTGGGTCTCTCGCTAACAGGCCTTGCAACAACATGCGATTGTGCGGATCAATATTTTCAGGGATGGGAACACCGCGCGTGACAATGTGAATCATGAAGGCTTTATCATTGATTCCTTCAAAACAATCGCCCTCTGTAATTTGTTCCAGAGCGATCATTCCCAAGCTCCACCAATCTGACGCAGCGCTCACACCACCAACAATTGCTTCCGGTGCGGAATAACGCGTAAGCTCCAAGGGCGCGACGGCGTCTAAATCGAAATCAGATAAACGTGCAGAACCAAAATCGGTGATGGCTAAATCGAGCGGGTCTGTTGTGCGAATTAAAATAGTGCGAGGGCAGATGTCTCTGTGTCGCAACCCCACTTCTGCAAAATCTCGCAAGGCTCGGCCGAGTTCATCAACTATGCGATTAATCGTTTCGGGATGTTGTGAAGCAATATGACCAGCGGCTTCCAGGGTGCCGTCGGTAATCCATTCAAATACTTCGAAACCGCGCTCTTCGAAACGCCCTTCTTGCAACAAATCTGGAATATGGTCTTTATCCATTCGACGTAGTACGTCGTAAATGCTGCGATCGGGTTCAACGCCTTCCTGATACCAGGTAAGAAATCCCGGTGATTGGTCGTGAATATGCCTTACTGCGAAACAACACTTCGATTGATTGGATGATGGAATGGGGTTTTCAATTATCCAATCACCGATTTGCTGCGTGGGCTGCTCGATTTCTATTATTGGAGGCGAGTCTTCTTCGATGTCTGCTCCACAGACGCCGCACATTAAATCACCGGGGCTGATAGCGTGACCATTGGGGCACGTAGCTATAGCTACGATCGGTGATTCTGTATTCGCGGTTGTGTTGGCGGTTCTGTTTCCAGCTTGAACTGGCATCACTGTCATTAAGGAAAAATAACAGGGCTTGGCATCAACTATATTTTGACAATGGCTTTCGGAAAGCGGTCGTTCAGAATGACAACTGGGACAATTCCTTATCAACGCCATTATTACGTCCTTTGTTTATTTTGGCCTGTGAGCTGACTGTGGATAATTTTATGCCCTTGCTTCGCGAGTTGGTCCGACAGTTTTTGCAGGGCATCGGGTTCTAAAATACCTGCCATCCAAAGTTGCTCGCCATCAAACATCGCATCAACTTCATGAAGCTGGGATTCTTTTTGTTTTGTTTCAAGCAATAAAAATTCCTTTATTACCGATTCATTTAGAAAATGCATTTGCTGGTTAGCGCTGCCAAACCAGGGGTGCTGCGAAGACTGCAATGAAGAAAGTGATAGATCAAAGGGTTCGGATATGAGTACATCAATTAGACCTGCCATTTTTTCTAAGGCGTTTTCAAGCGCGGAAAACGCAAAACCTGAATACACTAAGGTCGTTAAGCTTGGGTACTTATCCTTTAGGTATTGTAAAAGAAGCTGCAAGGCTTCTGGCTGCTCAAAGGGTTCACCGCCGGAAATTGTTATGCCCTCTGCTTCTAGCGCCCAATCATCTACTTGCTTAAATACTGCTTGCAAGCTTGTGCGGCCTTTGTTGGGTTTCCATGTATCCACCGATACACACCCTGGGCATTGAAGTGAACACCCTTGAAACCATATACCTATTCTTCTGCCTGGGCCCAGGGTGGTGACCGGAAAGTGCATACGCGAAAGATTTAAGGGAAAGTCCATCTCAATTGCTTTCCAGCGTAAGTACAGTATGGCTTTCTGCTGCTTCGATTGCGGTAATTGTTATTTTTTCCCCTGCGGCGGGATTCAAATCAAAAATTGCACGCGACAATGGATTAACGAAATGCAGTTCCAATTTATTGCGAATACCACGACCACCATTGGATAAATCTGAAAGGCATAATTTCACAAGCCCTTCTAAGGCTTTATCCGATATGCCGACATCCAGTTTTTGTTGCTTTTTAATAGAATTTAAGTCGCTCTGAATCATCAGGTTAAATATTTTCAGCGCTACGTCGTTTCGAATAAAATCGAAGACAACGATATTGTCCCCAATACGGTTCAACAACTCGGGACGATTTAATTCGAATTTAAAGTAGCGATCAATTTCTTCTACAACCTTCCCCGATACCTCTGCATACGAATCGGATTCGGATACATTTTGCGTACGGCTGCCGTCTGGCATCAATTTATAAATACCCAGGTTAGATGTGAAGACGATCAATGTCTCCGAAAAATACACGCGATCACCTCGCCCACTGGTCAATACGCCATCGTCAAGCACTTGCAAAAATTTATCGAGGATTCTTGGATGGGCTTTTTCTATTTCGTCAAATAACACAACGCTGAAGGGTTTGTCTCTCACAGCATTGGTCAGCTCACCGCCTACGTCGTAACCAACATAACCTGGTGGTGCGCCGATAAGGCGCTGATCGGAATGTTCCGCGCTGAATTCGGACATATCGAAACGGATACAGGCTGATTCGTCACCAAACAATAATTCGGTAACGGTTTTTGCCAATTCTGTTTTCCCCACGCCGGTAGGACCTGCCAGAAATACAACGCCTCGTGGTCTTCCGCCTGTTCTTGTTTTGCCTATTCCGGTGATTGCACGTTTCACGATGTCCATAATATGTGTCACGGCTTGCCCCTGCCCTTTTACTCGTTGTCGAATAAAGGGCTCACCATTCACAATACGACTACGTTCAATTTTTTTCCATGGGTCTTCCGTTACGCCTACTTTATAGCGACGTACCGCGTCGCCAATATCCGAAGCCGCTATATTTTCTGCACGCGCTAATTCGATAATTGCGGTGAGGTCCGTCAGTAATAAGTTTTCGGTCTGATCCACAAATACCTGTAAGGCTTGCTCTCTCTCAGCATCATTGTTGGTCAGAGGTTTTAATAGCTGATCTCCGAGTGCGCGTCTCGCACTCTGGTCCGGCTGCGCCAAGGCAATATGCCTGATGCTTGGGTTGCCTATGGTTAGCCAGTCCGGCAAATCACCTTCTTTATTGGCTATCCAAATGATGGTATTAAAAAACGGACGTCGCGCCTCACCACAAGGGCGAGTGTTGCTCTGTTGTGATAAAACCAGGGCGCGTGTAAATGCATCGTGTTCAGCTTTTACCAAATTTTCCGGGCTCATCACCATTTGTGAGGCGAAATCGATCAGCAGTGCAACGGGTGGCCCATCGTGCTGAACAATGTTCGTCATCGCCTTGGTGAGTTCATCTATATTGAAGGCAAGCGATTGCTGATTGGGCGCAAGAGAGAGTTGAGAGAGGATATCCTTATGGTCCTGCTCACCCTGTTTGCTCGCCAGTAAGGATATACCGTTCAGTGGGTTGTAAGCCAAGACATGTTCATAGCCATATTCAAGCAATTCCAGAGACAGCAGAGTGTCTATTCGAAACCAGGACAATTGTCCGCCGGTCACGCTAACCTGGATATCCCTAACGTTACCCGTAAGTATAAATTGGCTTTTTAGCGGCAGGAATCGTGCGAGATCTCGAAACCAGCGTGGTTTTTCAATTATGCTCATTTGGGAAATACCCCTTTGTATGTTCGCCCCAAAGCAATGACCCAAAACCATATAAGAAAGCCTTTGTATTTGCACGGTTTTTGTCTTCAGCAGAGCGCTTTTTTCATTTAAGAGTGATAGCACTACCAAGTTGAACCGGGGTTGAATGCAAGAATGTCAAAATATTATAGTAGCTGGCGCTTACATTGGTATATCACGGATGAATCTAGCCATGCCCGTAATCCCGCGCTGCCTTGGTGTAATGAGCACGAGCATTTACCTATACCAGCCACCAAAATCTAGCGACTGTTAATCCGGAATCTGCGGCATCAGACTACACAAAAAAACACCCCTGTACGGGAATGCCTCAATTTTGAAAAGCGGTTTTCCGCCTCTTATTATCTCCGCTGAACAGCAACCTAACGACATTCAGATATGGGTAGATTATGAATCGGCCATTCGTCAGGCGATCAAAAGCACCGGCCTATAGTATTAACTTGATTCACAGCTGAATTTACTTTTTTTTATAAAATCCAATATGCGTTAACCCAAGCGTTCCAGTAGAAATACCTGTATTATTTTTGGGCAAACCTTATGGCCACGCTTAGGCCCTTCTATATTTGAATTTCGCCGGCACCTACTTATTATGCCTGCGCGCTACAAAGCTAACCCCCAATTCGCCAGCCCCAAATATGCCCGCCAGTGTATAATCACTGAGCCAAGAAATATCGAGATAGCAATATGATCAACGAAATTGCCGAAA
>ENA-OREC01000685-OREC01000685.1-marine-metagenome-genome-assembly--contig:-NODE-685-length-14456-cov-6.038459_pt1 | contig 14456 bp, 9 predicted proteins | sample MGYA00248626_ERZ508543 | MGnify/ENA primary metagenome ERZ508543 (study PRJEB26211, sample SAMN05518279) | marine metagenome | isolation source: Puget Sound, Washington, USA | host: Bankia setacea | place... | reverse complement strand
TATGAAGTATCCATAGAAGTATCCGAGGATTCATTACGTGAATATGGCTTAACGCTTCGTGATATTGTTAACGCAGTAAATAATTTCTCGCAGGATATATCGGCAGGGACAATAGAGTCCAGGCAAGGTGATATTGATCTTCGTATTCAGGAAAAACGTTATAGTAAAGACGATTTTGAATCTATAGTTGTTCGAACTTTGTCGGATGGGTCTTCTTTATATTTGGGGGACATAGCAAATATTATTGATGACTTTAAAGATATTAATCTTATTAGCAGGTTGGACGGGAAGAGAGCCGCTTTTATAGAGGTTCGTGGCGATAGCAAAAGTAGCATTATTGATGCATCTGATGAAGTAAAGGATTACCTGTCCACACTAAAGATGCCCAGAGATATGAAGCTATCTATATACAAGGATGATACTGTAGATTTGCGTGATAGAATAGATCTTATACTGAAGAATGGAATATTAGGAGTTGTTCTTGTATTTATAATTTTAATGTTATTCCTTGATATACGTTTAGCATTTTGGGTTAGCTGTTCTATACCTATATCATTTCTTGGGGGTATTTTTATCCTCTCTTTCTTTGATTATTCCATAAACATGATTGTCTTATTTGCTATGTTAATAATGTTAGGGATAGTTGTAGATGACAGTATTATAGTCGGAGAAAGTATCTTCGAGCACCAACGCATGTATCCTGGGGATCTTAATATTACAGAAAAGGCGGTACGTGCTGTATATGCACCTGTAACTATTGGTGTACTGACCACTATAGCTTCTTTTCTACCGCTTGCTTTAAGTGATGGGATATTAGGGCAAATTATTCGTTCTATACCTGTTGTGGCGACAGTGGTTTTGTGTATTTCCTTAGTCGAGGCTTATTTTATTCTTCCTGTTCATCTTTCTACTTCAAAGAGGTGGAGCAGAGGGGTAGTTGCAGACATTCGTAATAAGGTTTCTGTCTATCTGGAGAGATTTGTAGATGATTTTTTATTACCGTTTGTGAGATTTGCAATTAAGTGGAGATATGCAACTGTTGCTGCATTTGTTGGAGTTTGCATTGTTATTGCTGGGATGGTGAGTTCAGGAGTTATTCGGTTTATATTTTTTCCAGGTGTATCATCGGATTATATAGAGATTAAGATTAATACTCCGGTGGGGACTCCATTTGAGGATACTAGAGATACCACTATGAAAATCGTAGATAAGATCAATGCAATACGCGATGATTTAGAAAAGGATGGAACCAAAGTTTTTGAGAGCATTTCTGTGCGAGTTGGTCATATTGGGGAGAAGGTAAGCTCGTTTGGGTATCAAGGTAGTATAACATCTAATCAGGTGAGTAATGTTGGTATTAAGCTTGTTCCAGTATCTATGCAGGAATACAGTTCCTTTGACATAGAAGATATGATACGTGATCAGATAGAAGGTACGATATCTGGAATTGATGGAATAACATTTAGCAGCTCTGAAATAAAAAGTGATGCAGATGTAAGGGTAGATTTATTTCATGCATCAGAGGATATCTTGCATGAAGCAACAGATGTGCTGAAGCAATCTATATCTTCTCTTCATGGGATAAAAGAGGTTGCAGATAGCCTTGTAGAAGGTAATATGGAGTACATCTTCAAGTTGAATGAACAGGGGCTTGCTGTTGGTTTAACACCAGCTTCTCTGGGTGATCAGTTAAGATCAGCATATTTCGGGGTGGAGGTAGCAAGATTCCACAGGGATGATAGTGACAAGGAAGTGGTTGCATTTGTTCGTTATCCTAAAGAGGAAAGAGAACGTTTATCTACTTTGGAGAAAACTAGGATTCGTGTGCCAGGTAGTGGACAGGAAGTTTCATTGATGGCAGTGGCAGATATTGTTGTGCAGAGAGGTTATTCGTCTATACAAACAGTAAATGGCAGAAGGGTTGTGAGTGTGACTGCTAATGTGGGAATAGGCGAGGTCACACCATTGGATGTGCGTAATACATTGCAGAATGTGCTATTACCATCTCTTTTACAGCAGTATGACGGGTTAGATTATGAGTTTGCTGGAGATAGTAAGCAACAGAAGGAGGATCTTTCGGGTTTACTTCGTAATATGCTTACAGCAGCTCTTTTGATTTATATATTGTTGGGTGCGCAGCTGCGTAGTTATCTACAACCTGTTATTGTGATGACTGTAATTCCATTTGGTTTATTTGGTGCTGTATTAGGTCATTGGGTTCTTGGGTATGATCTAACTTTTATATCTTTATTTGGAATGATTGCGTTGATGGGAGTCTTGGTGAACGATAGCGTAGTTCTAATCGATTATTATAATAAGATTGGGGATATGGAGAGGTCAATTATTGATAGGGTTATAATAGTTGTTAAGCGACGTTTTAGACCTGTGTTATTAACAACTCTTAGTACTAGTCTTGCTATGTTACCGATTCTTGCAGAAAAGAGTATGCAGGCACAGTTTTTGCAGCCGATGGCAGTATCTTTAGCGACAGGTATTCTGTTCGCTACATTTGTGGTTATTATATTGTTGCCATGTTTGCTGGTGATTTATGATGATATACGTTATAGGCTACGAGCTGGTTAGTTTTGCGTATGACCTTCTACTTTATATAATATTTATTAATATAAAACGGTTTATGGTTTGTGGTTCTAATTGTCTAGGTTGTGCATATTAGTGTTTCTACCCAGAATCTATAAGCTTTCTTATGCATACAGAGAACCTCTGTAATTTTGTTTATCATGGTATAGATGCATATGTCAAAGATTGAACTTACATCAGATTTCATGGCAGCCATTGATTTAATGAATTGCCATACTGGACAGCCTATTTTTATTACAGGTAAGGCGGGTACTGGTAAATCTACATTGTTGTCTTATTTCTGTGCACATGCTTTGTATATGCCTGTTGTTTTATCTGTAACTGGTGTATCTGCCTTACATGTCAAGGGGCAAACAATACATAGTTTTTTTAATTTCTATATTGATATTACTTATGAGAAGATCAGGAATCATGAGGTGGTACCTAAGAACATAGAATTATATAAGAGTGTGCATACAATTATTATTGATGAAGCATCAATGTTGAGGGCAGACTTGCTAGATTGTATCGACATATTTCTACGAATGTACGGTAAGGATCCTGATAAGCCATTTGGTGGTGTACGTATGATATTTATTGGGGACTTGTATCAGCTTCCACCAGTTGTGATGTTTCACGAGCAAGAACATTTCTTTGCGCGTTATAATACTCCTTATTTCTTCAGCGCACATGTTATGTCGTTATTAAGTATGGAAGTGATGGAACTTAAATATGTGTACCGTCAGTCAGATCAGGAGTTTATAAGTCTGCTTAATAAGGTGCGGGATGCATCTCTAACAGATGATGATATAGCTGTGATTAATCAAAGTTGTAATGCAGCAATATATGAAGAAGGCAATAGCAAAGATGATATGCTAGCAGTTACTCTTACTACTACAAATAAAAAAGCTAATGATATTAATAAAGTATGCCTTAATTCTTTGGTAGGTGTTCCATATAGCAGTATTGCGACAATTGCAGGAGACTTTGGAGAAGACAATAATCCAACTGCTTATGAGTTGCATTATAAAATTGGCGCACAGATTATGATGTTAAACAATGACCAGAGAAGAAGGTGGGTCAATGGCAGTGTAGGTGTGGTACATGACGTACGAGTTGATAAGGATGATAGGGAATTTATATGTGTTCTTCTTCATAATGATAAGAAAATTGTTAGGGTATATCCTTTTACATGGGAGGTATATAAATATGCTCTTGATGGCGAGAATATTGTAAGTACTTCTGTAGGCAGTTTCACACAGTATCCATTTCGTTTGGCATGGGCTATAACCATCCATAAGAGTCAAGGTAAGACATTTGAACGTGTTATTATAGATACTGGGAAAGGAGCTTTTGCTAATGGACAAATATATGTTGCTCTAAGTAGATGTACATCTATGCAGGGGATTTCACTAAGAGTTCCAATTAAAAGGCAGGATATTAGAGCAGATAGTAGGGTAAGAAGGTTCCTTAGACAGCATAATATATAATATCTATGTTACATGGCTTATTTTTATTAGCTAGGTAAATTTACTTCAGGGGATTTTTTTTCCTATCTTTTCCCTATCTTAGTGAGAAAGATAAATTATATAATCCATTGGTATAGAAACAATTCTTTCTTGGAATGTTGAGAGGTCATCAAGATATGACGCATATATTCTGAATATATTTATGGGCTCTTCTGTAAGATAGAAAATTATACTATAATAGTACTATTAAGTTATCTTGACGATACTTGTTTTTTATTGCATAAGTTGTGGTTATGATGTATTCTATTATATATATTATTACGAGAATAATTATATATATTGATTAGGATGGGGAATTTTTATGGTTAGATTTAGCAAGCCTTCGTTCTTGAAGTCAGGTTCTTATAATGTTGCAAGTGCATCTAATAATAGTAAATCTGGTAAGAAAAATAATGCTGATTTTAATGATGTATGTGCAAAAGATAAAAAGAAAGTGACAAGTCCTCGTGATGCCCTTGCAAAGGGTAAGGCTTACCTTAAGGGCGTATTTGGAAGATCGTCTGCTAGTTATTCTCTTGTCGGAAATAAAGATCAAACTATGGGGTCTGTTTCATCAGAGCAGGAGGAAAGATCAAACGTTTTTTCAACTGATGATACATCTTCTAAGGGGACCTCTAAAGTTTCTAAGGAGACCTCTAAAGTCTTTTCATCATCTGACGATCCTCTTAATGACTTAGAATCCTTAGAGTCGTACGTCTCTTTTGAGGGAGATGATTTATACGAGGGAATTGATGATTTATACGAGGGAATTGATGATTTATACGAGGGAATTGATGATTTCTCTATAAGCTTTTCTTCATCAGTCTCGTGTGAGACAGATGACTCGTCACAAGAAATTGATTTCTTCTCTACTTCATCCGTACCTAAGATGCATAGAAGTACGACTCGTACAGTAAGTCTATTAGCAGAAAAGAGCAAATCCAGCAGTCATTTAAATGTACTCAAAGATGCGGCATCAAAAATTTCTGGAAAAGTAAAGAACGTTTTTAGTCGGAACAAGGGAAAAGATTTAGGTATTTTGGAAAAGGTATCAATAGGAGATGGCCCTCCAGTTTTAAGACTTTATAATGCAGATGGTACAGTGTCAGAGGTGTTTCCTTTGAGTAGTACCGTGAGGGAGTAGTACCATGAGGCGCGGTACAGATATTGATAATGATGTTTAAGTAATTATACACTTAATATAGAACATAAAGTATAGTGTCAACTGTATGCAAGATGCGTCATTGTATAATCATGAAGTTCAAAGGCAACTAGAGGTCTAATCTTATATGTTGACAGCTCTCTAGGAATGGTAGTGTATGATCTATGAATACTACAAAATCCAGCACAAGATTATGTTAGGAAATCAGTCCATAGGAGAATTGTTTTTGTGGCGCATTGAGTTCACTTAGTATCTCCACGAAGGAGGACTGATTTCTAAGTAATGTCCAAAATATATAATGATCTTTTGAGACAAACATGTATCAAAACATTTGGAACCTTGTAGGGATATTACTGAACAGCGTATAAAGATTATACTATCTGGTTCCTACATCATTAAACATAAAGCTGTGGACAAACATTATCTATCCTAACAATATTAGGTATTCACATGTAGTAAGAATACGTATTAGCCATCTTGCAGTCTAATATTCACGGCATAAGATCTACCATTATTGCTTTCAATATCATACGATACACGCTGCCCATCAATCAAATTTTTTAAGCTATGCTCATTTAAAGCGCTAATGTGTACAAAAATATCTTTGTTTGTTGAATCATCGGGAACTATGAAGCCATAGCCTTTATTTTTATCAAACCACTTTACGGTACCTGACTCAGATCTTCTCTCTGCATTATTACTGTCATAATCATTTCTAACATCATCTGTCATTCAAGAATTCCTTATATTTCAATTTCAGGCATATTTCAATTTTAGGCCTGAACATACCGACAAAGAGACACACCAATACCTCTCATAATTTAAGATTCACATACTTGCTATATTTAATTACATAACAATCAAGTATCTGAAACGAAGTCCCAATCTGCAACCTAGCCGAGAGCCTATAGATAGGAGGATACAAGTTATTTATTAAGTATAACATATAATATTCTTTTATGCAACTATGAGAATATAGATATTTATGCTGGAATATGACACAATATCCAGTCTTTGACTGTGGTATGATGATCTTATGCTATACGATACTACTTTAGGATTTATTTTCAGGGTAATCTGCGATATTTTGTGTGTAAGGTATATTGGGTGAGATATGCCGTATTATTCTTTGTAATAAAGCAGAGGTTAAAATGTTCTCGCAGATACACTTTGTGCATTACCTGCCAATTTTATCGACCATATTATCTTTATTATTTCTAATTCAACTTCTGCGGTATTATTTTCTGCATGGAAAGAAGCGGCATGTCATGTGGTGGAGCATAGGGATTTTAACATATGGTGCAGGGACTTTTCTTGAGGCTGCTATTACAGTAACTGGTAATACCGTTACTTTGACAAAAATGTGGTATATCGCTGGGGCTCTTTTGGGGGGATATCCATTGGCGCAAGGTTCTGTATATTTGCATTTATCCAGACGTATAGCTGATATACTAACATATATTACAGGATCTGCCATTTTATTCTTTTCTGCAGCCGTAGCACTCTCCCCTATACGCATAGAAAACCTCACAGAGTATAAACCTTCTGGAGATATATTAGTATGGAGCTGGATTAGAATGTTTACGCCGCTGATAAATTTTTATGCAGTACTCTTCCTAGTGGGGGGAGCATTGGCAAGTGTATATTTTTACATAAGGCATAAACATAATTTATATAAAGCTGTTGGGAATCTGCTTATAGCAGGAGGAGCTATATTGCCAGGAATAGGTGGTAGCCTTGCTAAGGCTGGATATGTAGAAGCGTTATATATAGGTGAGCTCCTGGGAATAATTCTGATATGGATTGGCTATATGCAATGCACGAAGGACTTGTCATTCTTTTCGAATAAGACAATATAGTACTACATGATAAATATATATAAATTAGATGATACTGGCAACTATCATAGAATAGTCTGGTTATCAGGTAGTATAAATCTCTGTTATGTTCTTAGTGTATGTAGCTTATCGAAGTATTAACCAAGTATCATTGCTTTATAGTCGTTACAACCATTTGCCAATGATTAATATATATGTATTATACTAATCCAAATCTTACGAAATTACATGTTAAGGAGAAGGTATGATTCATAGTATTACAAGCACATTTGCTTTAAGTTGCGATGAGACATACGCAGTTGCCCCGATCCCTAATGCTACTGCTGGAATGTATCTTCATTTTATGTATAGCCATCTCTCGGAGCATGAGTATTATTTGTATCGACATAATCAACAACAACATGACAATGAAGCCTTTTACATGCCTATTATAACGGACGAAGAGTTTCATCATGTTCCACGCGCTATGGTTGATGCTTTTATAGGATATCCAATTACAATTCAGTTCCTAGGGCTAGGCAGTACGCGAGAAGCAGAAGACACATCTATGTTCATTGTCGCAACATGTAGTGAAGCAATTTCCATCAGAGCGTATTTAAAACTTCCTGTTATGGACTTTTATGTCACCCTAGGATTCTCAAGGTATGATGTTGTTACGCATCCTAGGAATAAGAGCACTTTATTATTTCCATTCGCTTGCATCGAGGAATATGATGAGATAGCATGGGATATGCCAAAGTGTGTAGTAGGTGGTAGTATTCTTTTGTGAACGTATATCTTTTAGCTGATTACAACATAATATTTATATGAGTACTATAGCATCAGTGATGTACATCATAGGTAGCGCGCGTACCTAATAGTTCTGAGGACAGTGCTATACTCATAATTCTTCATCGTTTAATATGTTCAGGGTACAACAATATCCGTAAGGTGTTGGGGGCTATTGTATATTTTCCAAAGACTGGTTCTCTAATAGCCATGGCTATTCTTTTAAGAAGAAAGATCTCTTTATATACTTTAAGTTGGTGAGTTGGTGTAAAAGTCATATTATACGTTTCCTGCATTATGTATCTAGGTTGATGGTGTTATTAACCGTTAATACAATAGCGGAATGGATCTTATGCATTATCGTACCTGGTGGATAGTTACGCTCGTATAGAAAACTCATGTCTGTTAATTCTTATTGCGTGACTTTTGGGTAGATAAAGTAAGTATACAGTAAAAATACAGTAGAAATACAGTAAACATACCATTTTACCATTGCTATTTACTAGTAATGGTCTTATATGATATATATATTGCATAATATAGAATATTAAGCAGGTATATATATATTAAGGGATAGATATGGTTAGTTGTAGTATTGGGGCAGGGGAAAAGCCTGAGTGTAAAGCTCTTCTGCCTTTGCAGATAACACTTTCAGCAGATTTTAATAAATTTACAAAGGATAATGTGGAATCTATTGAGATAACATGTAGATCTCAGGTCCTGCAAGGGGAAGAGGCCGATATTGTAATGGAGAGAGCTTTTCCTCTCGTTATGGTAGCAGCAGAGGAGGAGCAAACGGATAAAGACAGTGTGTTTTTGAATCGTTATCTTTCGCCTGATCACATACAAGAAAATCCGTACGTTTCAGTAAAATATAATCGTAAGGAAAGGCAGAATTCTTACACAGTGATATCGCAATATGTGTGTGATGCTGATCTTAGAGGATCGAGCGGTTATGGTAAGGATATGACAGCTTTCAAACAAGCGTTCCTTTTTGATCCAGGTTTTTGCAAGCAAAAGATAGATGTAGTAGAAAGAGCTGCATTAGAACACAGCAATAGTTTGAGTCTGGATGCAGCTATAATACAACAGTATAGCTTGAGGCTAACGAATTACGTGGGGACAATGATCTCAAATAACTTATGTAAAGAGTATTATTATTGTCCTTGTGAGCATCTTATTAATGTAAAGTTATTGTTTAGAACGACAAAACAACCAAACGCAGACATGCTGGTTTGTGTCAGCAAATATTCCTCAGGAGAAGAAGTCGATCAGTTTATACATAGTAGATTTCCTTATCAAGCTGCTAATGGTCTTGATTTTGTTCTTGCAGATCAAATACAATGGTTAGTACGTTATTCATGTAGGCAAGATTATATGAGCTTTAATAGGGAGATGACTGTTCACGAAAAATTATGTAGTAACAATGGGCAAAGTGACTACATAATAGCCTTAGGAATTCCTTATTATAAAAACACAAGACAAATTGACTATAGAGTTTTCGAGCGTTTTGCTGAGACTTTTGGGCAACGCTTTTGTGACGCTCTTATTCAGCCTATTACTTTGTTTCTTCGTAAAAAATATGAGTATATATCAAATGATTTTATTAAAAATTTAGAGGCAAAAGCACGAGCTGCTGCGCGATTAGGAACAATACGAAACGGTAGTTTGAAAGCATTATCTTTAATAGAGGTGGTTAAACTTGACACTGACTACGGTGTAGATAATGAGATAAATATGATTAGACTTCCTAAAGAGATTCGTAATGATATCAGGAGTATACGAGCGTATTATCATTAAAGCCCCATCATAATGGTTATTTACAAAAAATGTGCAAGACCACACATGCTCTATTGTCATAAACGGAGTAATGAGCAATATGTATAGTTATCTGGCCTATGATAGTTAAGTATCTTTCTATGTATGAAATAGTTTTATGATACAGGTGCTATATGTTCTTCCTTGCAGCATAGGGTTTGAGTTATTGCAATGAAACGTATTACTATAGCCTTCTAGAGGCTATAAGATGCATAACCATATTTATGGAGCTCATATAGAAGAATTTGTGCAATCATACTTTCCATATGAGTACCATGCATCAAGTCCTGTTTTAAGGTTTGAAAGTGAAGTTCACGATCATGAGAAAGCGCCTATTTCTGTTGCTGAAGAAGTAGATGAAGACAGCGGGGAGAAAAAGTATCAAATACGAGTTGCATGTATTTATACGCCTGCGGCTGATTCTTTTGATATTTTCCCACTGGCAAATGCTGCTAGGATCTTTGATCAACGCATAGCGAATATTATCATTCAGACTGTTTCTTTGTATATCAGGACGCACCGATGTGAATATGTCTATAATGGTATACAGGAATTGTATCGTAGGAATATGGGATAAATGGCAGGAAGTCTTTTGGTATAGATAATACAAAAATATATGCATTGATAAGTAATACTCGGTTTGTTATATCAACGTCCATAATAGTTGCATAGGGTATGAGGTATACATAATGGCAGGTAGTATTACTAATACAGTAGCAGAAGTAGCATCGAATATTAGGTTTGACAGGTTATATCCTTGTTCCTTTTCTTTTAATGTGGAGGTAAATGAATATACCGAAAATCATGAGCCGAAAATTGATGTGGTATGTAAATCACTACCTGTATGTGGCGAGGATGTAACACATGCAATTGAGAGTATATTTTCTAATGTTATTGAAGATACAACACAAACAAACGATGATACTAAGGTCTCAACGCGTTTCTTTGATATTTATCACTTTGATGAAGATGGAGTTCCATTCGTTATAGAAAAGATGTACTATAATCATAGTTCCTATAAAACATATGAATTAGGATTCAAGTATACTTTTAGTACAGTTCCTGAATCAGAAAAATTTTATGGTCGTAACCATAGATCTTTTCTAGTATCAGAGTTTTTCAATAAAGATTGTGCTTTTGTTATGCATAGCATAGTGTCTGACACTATAAAAGATAATCCTGGGCGTTTTGGGATGGATCAAGAGACTGCGAAAGCTAAGATAGATGGTGTGTACGAACAAATATATAGGGGGATAAGCGATCATGGGAGTGCACAATCATACTACAGGAATATTATTCAATGTTCCTGCTGGGGGAAGATAAAAGATTTAGAGGTCTATAGCGAAGGTTATGATTTTACGAAGAAGCAAATGTTATTTCTCTCTAATGTTATTGATGAAGAAGAAGTACGTCATCATGGAGTACTTAACAGTAAGTTTCCATTTTTGTATGTTCCTGCAGAAGAATCAGAAGATAATAAGTTGATATTTTATTATATAAGTGAGGAGAGTCGAGAAAAGCAAGACGCTCCTTTTATTGAGCGGAATTTCAATGAAGAACAAGGGGAGTATGAATACATGGTTAAGTTACAGATTAAATATGATATTCTAACTGAGTTACCAAATAACAAAATTTTTGAGAATACTGCCAGGGCGCTGGGGGCAGAATTTGCTTATGCTGTATCTTATGAATTTTATAGGAATATACATGCATGCGTAGATACATATAATCACCTTATAGATGATCATAATAAAACAGTAGATAAGAGAGGTATAAAAAAGAATAAGATAAGTCTGGACGTCAAGAGTTTGATGCGAAATGCACGCAGTGCCATAAAATGGAGTTTACCACCAGGGAGTTTACTAGAAGCATCTGCAAGGGTTGTCGCTACAGATCGGCATGATTACGGGGCAGATACTGAAGAAAATAAAAGAATCGTTCCAGCTCCTCTGCGGACTTATATAAGCAAAATACGGAGCATGTTCATAGAATATGTTTCATAAATATAACCCTCAAAAGGTAAATTATGCCATATTAGTAGTGTATGATAGAATACATTGGTATCTTTGTGAATTCTGCTTATTTTATGTTCTTGTCGTAGATATATGCAAGGGATTATGATCCATTGATACAAACAGAGGAAGGTTCTTATCATTGAATTATTGATTCAGTGAGAGCAGTTTAAGAAGAGACAGGGCGTTTCTTGCAAATAAATCGTGGGTGGGTAGTATTACGCATGGTAGATGATCTTCATGGGATAAGGGAGATCGGCAAAATAGAAGGTGCTCTGAGAAAAGATATCCTTCTTGTGTATTATGAGTAAGGTTGCAGATATAACGCCTGTTTAAATGATCATGAAGAAACATTATACCTTACATGTAAATATAATAGAATGAATACATAACAGAAGGTAAACGAGAGAGAGCCTACTACGCCTAACAAAGCAAGCTAATATTAATTTTAGAACAGATGATGATGCAAGATAGTTGTGCTTATGGTCGATATATAATATCGATTGCATAAAGAAACGAGACTCTATTAGAATCTCGTTTCTCTATATGTCTATATGTATCGCAATACATATGTATTAGTTTAGTGCATTATAGTTATGCAGAGGGATTACTGCTGTTCTGTTATGATTCCTAATTGCGTCATATACTTCACAACAAGATCTTTCTCTGCTTTGGTATGACAGCACAATATAGCTGTTATACCTTCCTCTTCGAGGAGTTGTTTATTAGAATGGATGGCGTGGACAGCTGTTTTAATAGCCAATTCTTGAGATCTGAAGAAAGATCCGTAATGTCCAGCCCCAATTATGGGCATAGCTGCTGTTTTTATTATTACACCAGCATCTGGATGGCTCTCATCTTCAACTTCGCTATCTGAATAGTTATCAGCTCTTTCTTTACGATTGATAAATGCCATTTTCTTTAGAGCGTTTGTATAACATTCCGTGATTGTTTTCTCAACGTCTCCAACTTGATAATTGGTACGAGCTTTATCTGATTTTGTATTTATGCTAGTAGTATGGAAAATATATGACGTACCATTTTTTTCTTTAAGTTTACCAGCTCCAGTTACAACAATTTCTCCAGGAAAGCACTTTTGTGGACCGAGATGCCTATGCATTGCTTTCTTACTATTTTTCTTCTGTATTTTAGAACATTCCTTCTTTAATTCATCTTTCCCAGCGGCATCGAAAATCACTTTGCAAACTCCAGCGCTGTCAGGTTTTAGCTTAGGATTCGCAGAGTTTATCAACACATCAACAGGAAGTTCTACGATACTAGTTCTGCTGCATAACTTGATATGATCTGAACCTGGTAATGTGGCAATACCATCAGCATTATCCCTATGGTCAATTCTTTGCTCACATGCGACTGAAGTTGCACCCATGTAATGCAGAGGATTCTCTTGAGTAGGAGAGATGGAAGCTGCAGCTCCATCATCATTAGATATCTCAGGCTTAGTAGTGGGCACACGAGGAGTTTCCACAGGTACAACCCGTGGTTTAGCGCCAGTACCAAAAGTACTGAAAGCACGAGGCATTGTGGGTGACGAAGTAGACTTGCTATCAGGCAGATTATCTGCAGGACCTTCAACAGGTGAATGAGACCTTTCTTGTTGTTTCGCAGATTGACCTACAGATGCGGAAGATTCACCTGGCTTTTTTACAAACGTACTTAGTTCACTAGAATAACTAGAATGCTGTATGGGATCATTTGATACCTTTACCTTTACTTTCACAGTCATAACACCTGCTGGAGCGAGAGGTGGGGCTTGTATAGGAGCAGATATTTCCATCTCAGGCTTAGACAGATTATCTGTTACATATTTAGGATTATTATCAAAATCAAGGTCAAAATCAAGGTCAAAATCAGAGTCATAATCAGAGTAACTATCAGATGAATCAGTCTCATTTGCATCAATTTCAAGTGCAGGGTCAATATTTCTATTACAGACACTGGTTTTTTGTTTAGTTATTTCATACAGATCAGCATCGTTCTTGGTACCTTGCGCATGTGATGTAGTAGCACTGTTTTGTTGGGCAGCAATCTTTCTAAATTCTTTACCGCTCTCTTCTTTCGGAGTGACTTTCTTTCCTGTGGAATTTGGTAATGTTTTTTTTAAAACGGTAGATGGTATAAAAGAAGACATAATTATGATCCTTAGGTTATATTAGGGGTTATATTAGGGGCGAATATTCATTGTATATCTTTGTTTAACTTCAGTCAATCAAGACACTATTTGGATGATAGCTGTATTATCTATACTGTTATGGCTCCTAATAAGGTATCTATAAAATATGGCTCCTAATAAGGTATCTATAAAAGAATTTATATATTAAGGGTTGTTGTTTCTTCCGTGAATGCACATTATTTATTATTATCGCTCGTGGAACTTAGGATATATACTCAAGTATATTTACTTAGATACCTTCTTTCATCACTCATTATCAGAATCATATAATATCGTAAGGTTTCCTCTTTTTGCAGGTGTTTTAGGTACGCCAGGTGCTAGTTCTAATTGGTCTAGAGCATCATCTGTATCACTCTCTACCTGTGGGTCAGATTGAGAATGTATGTTGGTTGGCTCTAGATACGTGTTATCTTCCTGATCTATGGAACGCCCTACCTGTGGGTCAGATTGAGAATGTATGTTGGTTGGCTCTAGATACGTGTTATCTTCCTGATCTACGGAACGCCGCCCTACCTGTGGGTCAGATTGAGAATGTATGTTGGTTGGCTCTAGATACGTGTTATCTTCCTGATCTACGGAACG
>ENA-OREC01000684-OREC01000684.1-marine-metagenome-genome-assembly--contig:-NODE-684-length-14465-cov-13.161176_pt1 | contig 14465 bp, 3 predicted proteins | sample MGYA00248626_ERZ508543 | MGnify/ENA primary metagenome ERZ508543 (study PRJEB26211, sample SAMN05518279) | marine metagenome | isolation source: Puget Sound, Washington, USA | host: Bankia setacea... | reverse complement strand
TGCTAACCTACAAAGAGTCATGTGGTTTTATATACATGCAGGTTGTTTACATGTGCTAACCTACAAAGAGTCATGTGTTTTTTGCTTGATCACTTTCACTTACATAGATTTTTCTTTATCCCTTTGGCAATGCAACAATCAAAGAAAGTAAGCATGGACTGTGTTGCAAAACAGACTTATCTAGCGTAGAATTTCACTACCAGTTGATATATTGATACTTTAAACCTAATATAATACAATAAGATTAAGAGCACATGTAGTTTCATTAACCATGTTAACATTGTGGATACTGTAGAATCGTTTATGTTCGGGTGTGCATTAATATTTCATGGATTTCACCAGGAAACTTAGAACACCAAAACTGTATGCCAACAAGTAACCTTTTCAAATTTAGTGTATATGTATAATTGTTTTAGGAATATACGAATAAAGTGAACTTAAATATGTGTCAGTTAAGATAGTCTCAAAATTCCACGTCAACGAAAATAAATGATTTTACAGTAAACAAAATGACGTGTACAGCTGCATAATCCGTGTACGCTGAGCTTCGCTACTTAAAAAACAAAATAAAACAGAAGAATATTTGTTCTAACATGCATGTGTAATTAGTATGTTTATTTATTTGATATGGTTTTAACTATGTAAAGATACATGTATTTTCTGGATTTTTAGCCTCATGAAGTTAATTTATTTTTTGGAAATGATGTTGGATAATTTTATAAGGACATATTTTTGAAGGTTAAAAACAATGGTTACAACATTTTTAATCTCAAATATCAAAATTTACAAATTTCTATTTTTAGATCCCGATGTACCAATGACACCTTATATGGATAACTTGGAAGAAAAAGAGAGGTCACAATCCAGTGTCATTGAACAAGTACCTGTATCGTCATGGTAACAAATATACTGATTGACCAATCACAAGAAGGGGTCAAGGTCAGAAAACGAGCATGGCCACGGGTCGACCCCTTTCTGGGCAGCAGTTTATGCGCACAAGAAGCGAGAGTGACGAATGTTTCGAGGACGTGTCGTATAGTGCTGTGAAAACGTATAAAAAACACAAACGAAAAAATGTAAACATCGGTAAAAAGATTCGTCCAAGATCATACAGTGATGAAATGGATATATTTAGTGATGCTGGAGCAGTAGATAGTGGGCAAGGCAACACTTTCAATGGAGCCAGTGACCCCTACACATCTGTGTCATCTTTTAAATGTTACAGAAAGTTTTCAGCAGACGGAACAGCAATGTCTTCAAAACCAAACCATACTGAACAGTTTGATGGAGAATCCAGAAACTCAGAACCAATCTTCATAGATGATACAGTAGTGTCTGCTTATGATGCTGCCAAACATTTTAAGATTTGTGACAAACACCGAGTGAAACCACCTTTGCCAAACACTAGACATCTGGTCAGACATTTTCACATGGATAGCTTTGAGTTAGATACTAGTTCAACATCTGAAGCAAGTGATGCAACAAGTGCAGGCAATACATGCATGGTTGTTTACGATAACGAGGACGATAAACAGGGAAGTGAACGTGTAAACTTTGATCCACCTCAGAAGCTTCTAGAACAAACAGATCATTTAGCTAGAAGCTTGCCACTGAAACCAAACTATTCACTTGAATTAAGTGGATTAAATAACCAGTTAAGAAACACTATTGGTCCCTCTCATCTACTGGATAAAGACATAGATTGGTCAGATTCTGGCTCAGTGTCTCCCACTAGTGGAAACAGCCGACCAAATTCTGCTGGAAGTGGACGCAGAAAACTACCAACCGTTCCAAAGAGAAATATATTTTCAAAATCGAATTCTGCTGGAGCTTTAGCTGTAGATGTTGTGCCAAAACCAAGAGAGTTAACTTTACCAACAAAATTTAATAAAATAGAAAGTGACTGTGTAGAAAACCGTGATGACAACGTAGATAACTTGACTTGTGTAAAAAATGTGGAAAATGTAGCAAGTGTAAATGATGAAATTAAAAGTGAAATGGTTACAAGGGTTGATACTGTCATAGAAAATGTTACCAGTGAACCTCAGTCAAAGATTAAACCAGATGAAAAACCTACAGTGTCTAATAAGGGTGTGAATAAAGTGCCAAATACAAAAGATAGGAAACCAAAACTACTGCCAAAGCCATTGAAAAGAGATAATGTGATGACCCCAAGTGTTAAACAAGAAAGTGCTTGTAAAGAATCGCTGAAAAACTCAACTGACACATGTGCTGAGGATACTGATGCAAATTTAGACACAGATGTAAATAAAGTAAACATAATAAAAGATATTAACCCAACAAGTAAAAGTGAAATAAAAAATGAAAACTTGGTCACTGAAGAGATTCAAAAAGATGTGGATGGTAAAACAAACATTGCAAATTCACCCAGTGTAATTACTATAATTCATGATGACGAGGGTTTAAAGGCTCCCTCTCATGTGTTAAGTATTCCTAATTCCAAAGAACGTACTCTTAGTGAAAGTGAAACATTGGATGCACCTATACAGCCACATGCATTCTTCAACTTCAATCCATCTGTAATACAAGAGTTGACTGATAGTGTAATGGGTGGTAGTTTAAATGGCACAGGAACATTTGAGGTTTCTACAAATAATACTGGGGACACTTTAGGTGGAACCGGAACGTTTGAAGTGTCAGACAATTGTGAAGTTATAGGTGATGAAGAACTACAAGTGTTGAATGATATGGATGCTGAGATTGATAAAGCTGCTAATGTGGATAATGGTGTAACAGATCAGTCTAAAGTTGCTGACACTCTGGTTGTGATTGAGGATTGTTCGGATATCGATATGTTAAGGAATAAGTTAGGAATTGAAGGAAAGTCTCACAGGGGTAATGGTTACAAGGCAAACCAGAATTTAAAAAATCTGCAAGATACCAAAGATACAATGAATGAACGAAAAGCTGCTTCTGAGAATATAGAACATGAGAATGCTTTGGAAAACAATAAGGAGAATATACATGATACTAAAGGTCACGGAAAAACAAAAATTGAAAGAACTCCTTCCTATAGAAGACATATTATGGCAAGAGCTAAAAATAGGTACAGCAAAAAGAGCTCAATGCACAAAGAATGCTCCTGTATCAGAAATGAAAGTGGTGATATTGTTGTGTGTCGATTTTGTGAGAACTATGAATACAAGAAGAGGAGCAGGTCATGTTTAGGGCTAGGTATAAAGAATGTATCTAAGAATGATGGAACTGAGGACAATGATTCCGGGTTGTATTCAGGATCTAGTAGTCCAAGACGTGCGCTAACTCCAAATGGTCTTCCACATCGCCAAATGAGCAACAGTCCTCGGCCGGTTCGGAGAATTCAAGTCTCATCTAGGGTGGATGTGTTGATGAGTTCGGACCTGTTCAGAAAGCATTTATACAAACATGAAAACTTGTTACAGAAACACACCATGTTCAGAAGGTCTGGAATGCGTAAATCTGTGTCAAATATTGATCTTACTGAAGGTTTCATTGTAGACAGTGATCAAGATTGTTGTGTGAGTATTGATGCTGGAAATAAAGATAATCCGCAAAATGAAGTTAATGACAAGACTGACAGAAAAAGTGTTAATGAGAAGACAAAGGTTGAAACTAGGTCTAAAAGTAGACGACATTCACTGACAGGAGATTCAGAAGCATTGCCAGAAAACTTAACGAATGTCATAAAAAAGAAAAAGCCATACAGTACACTGCCAAAGTCTATTGGAAGATCAAGACCAGGCATTCCTAGCTTTAGTGAAAGTAATAACAACTTACGCAGTAGCAACAGGTGTAGCTACATACCTTCTTTTGGTGAATTCAAGAGAATGAAAGGTTCAGCTAGTCCATGCGAAGGTAATGACAAACATTTGATTGATGCAATTAATAACAGTCATGAAAATTCAACTTTTGAACAAAAGGAATACACCAGAAATGAAGAAAGCGAAGGCTTGTCTGTACATTCAAGTGACACAGATACAAGTGGAGTTGTGCCCCTTCAATTACAGGTTATAACTGAAGGGAGTGGGAGTCAGGAACAATTGTTAAATGCAGGTGTCGAAAATAATGCTGCACATCTCAGGATATCCTCTGAACAAGCCATCATACAATCTAGTCAAGATAACACAGAACGTAAAACAAAAGCGATACTAAATAACAAAGTCAAGACAAGTCATGCAAGACCTGTATCAAAATCAAAACAGTCTAATGACAGTCATTCTGACAATAGTAACTCAAGTGAAAAAGCTGCTATACCTAAGGCTGCTCCTAGTGAGAAATTGAAACAAAGAATGCGCCCCAAAGTGAAGTCGAAAGTTTTGGTAAGGGTAGAGTCAGAGTTGCTGGCTTTCTCTGATACAAATGAACCCAATGGTACTGGTGTGGTACTTAGAGAGAAAAGAAAACCTGGCACTAAACGACCAAGGTCCTTAATCTCAAAAAAATCTAGTCTTGAATCCCTTGTTCAGTCAGAAAACAAGGACTGTAACTCGGATGTTGATAGCCAGCCAGGTATCCGAGAGCGCCCAAAACTGAAAGTGAGGTCGCGATCAGAGTCTAGAAACAATCTCCGAAGTCCGGTACCTGACAGTCCATTGAGGGAAACTGCAAAATCACAACTGTCTGTTAAACAAGGTTCATCATCTGAAAAGGGACACAACTCTGTCAGTTCTGATCCAGGAGACAATAGCTGTTACAGTCCCTTTGATATCGGGGAATCAGAAGAGACATCTACATCACAAGCTGAAAGTCTGTCCGACAGCATCAGATCTGAAGTGAGAATTAATTGATGATACATTATAGCAACTTTGTACAATAGGAAATTTCATTAAGACCATTCCATTGATTATAGCATCTAGTGTGATGAATGAGAGAGTGTTTTGTCTGCTTATAAGTTTATTAATTCAATAGCACAGACTACCTTACATCAATCTGAAGTGAAATATATCATAAAACATATTATATCAACTGTGTACAGTAGAATTTCTCATTAAGACCAAAGACCTTCCAGTCAATAAGACCATATTTTCATTGTTGCCTTGCCTTCTTTAATTGCACTCATAGCTAGTACCTCCTAACAAATTAAACCACTGTTTTCAAATTTCTATTAAAAAGACCATCTAAGACTGGTGAAATTAAAATGTCCTGCTTATAAATACAATTATTCAATAGCACTTAGGTCCTTTTAATCTTATATTGACAAACCATATGCCTTTTTTCTTCAATTTGAGTCATTGATAAGACCTCTAGACATATACAACCGTCTTTTTCAGATTAATTTCTTAAACAGATACAGGGATTATAAAAAGATTTTTTTATTTATGCATACATTTTTTATTATAAGTATTCTTGTCAATATTAATGTTGTACATGTATTTCTAGTTTGATATCTGGGTAAAAGTTTGAAAAGACTGATAATTAATTTCCCTATAAGTCATACAATGAAGTTCCTCTATTAAGATCAGCCTTAGAACAAACAAATAGTGGTCTTAATAGTGAATTGGTATTAAAAGGGAGTTACCTGTTAACATTGGAATAAGTTGTTTGGATCTGAAAAATGGTGGTCTTTATAGTCGACGAATCTGAACATTGGATGGTCTTAATATCATTTTCTGTAGATCTATATCCTGTACAGTACAATGTGAGATAGATATACATTTATAGCATCTTACATGAGTTATCATTTAATATAAACTTGTTTAAACATATTTAGGGAATGTTATTAATGGAGCCTTTAGAACATAAGATGCTTTTAAATCCCTTATTATGCCCACGCTTTCCACAGGTTTCTCGCATTTCACCTCTCGCGTTATATTAGACTAGTAGTGAAATACATGTATGAAGATATTTGTAGATGTTGTATTACTTTAAAAACAAGTTAAGCTATAAAAGGTTGTTAAAGTGTTTACATGGCGGTTAGAGAAATTACTTTTTTTCTATGTTACAGTACGTTGAGACTGCAGAGTCTGTGTCTGTGAATGAGACTGTAGAGAACGGGAAGCCCAACGTTGTAACCATCATCCATATAAACAACAAGGGTGCCCAACAGTCTAATTCTCCTAACCCAGAAACAACAACCAATGTTGAAATCTGCAAGATCTCTTCAATACCTAGTGAAAACCCAGTAACTAAAGGTAGAATCAAAAAGAAAGAGCTTCAAAATCCAGAAATTATTAAACGAGAACATACCATTAAAACATCTCAGCCCAGCCATTACTCAAGATCTGTGGTGACATCATTAGTGTGTGGCAAGCCTCTAAGTGATGAAGAGCAAGAATACAAGCAGCCAAGTGATACAGAAGATGAAGATGAGGAAGAAGCAGAACAAGAAGATGTGTTTAAAGAAGAACAACTGGTAAATAAACTAAATCTACCAAAACTTTGGGAAATACATATAAGATTAAGAAAATAAGTACAACAGCACAAAACCTGCAATTTACTCTCAGTTGGATGATCAACAGCCTTAGTATAGCATATCATTAGTTTATATATGAGCTAATCTTCGACCTTGTATAAAGTATTTACAAACAACCTGTCTCTGTGTAACATATAAGAACGAATACACATTCATGGTTGATAAGAAAATGTCTGTTTAGAAATATGAGCCTGCCAGTTTGCAAACACTCAAGACCACTCGAGACTCTTTGTGTAGGAGTACATTAAGGAAACCCACCTGTCTGACTTGGTGACCACATGTGAGACAATGCAGTCTGATATTTACAAGTTTCACATTTCAGTCCTAGGCAGTTTATTGTAATATCCTTTTACCGACCAATAACAGAATTTTCAATAAAGACATTCTCAGTCAATGTAACAGTCAGCTGGGTACCGTTTTACTCAAGCATTTACACAAAACTTAAAACTTACGCACACATTTAAAGCGTGAATAAAATCTAAAACCCTTAGTTTAATCCATCAGAGCTTTGTTTGTTTAATATACTTAGTTCTTATTGTGCTAAACGCTGTCTTCACTTTTTTATATGATCAGTTCTTTGTGAGTTTTTAGGATAAAGAATATTAGTGCGTAACTTTGAGATTTGCATAAGTGCATTTGTTAAACAGTGCCTTATTTAGCAACTATATTACATGTAACAAGACGTACAATTCACATTTTAGATGCCAGTTTTACGCTCTACCTCGGATGCCTGTAAGATCACTCAAGAAGCAGCAAAGAAAAAGCGAGAACGCAAGGAACGCCCGTATAAGTCTGATCCTTTCTCGGGGACGGAGATGGTACCGGCTGCAAGAAGATGTGCACTAAGAGAGGAAAGGGCCAGTAAGTTTGTTTATGATGCATGGTGTGATAATGGTAAAAACTCTTTATTTATTTAGGGAAGATAAGTGCCAAAAAGTTATTATTTTCCAGGTACATAGAGTTTGTAACTTACATTGTGGCCTTCTACAACAAAAACAATTACAAATTACATAATATGCACATTCACACATGCAACACCAAAACTGAATCAATTTTTAAAAAAAAAAAAATTTTTTTTTTGGGGGGGGGGAGGATTTTGCTGCAATTTTTGCGAGACTAGAAACACATAAAGATACCTACCAAGGCCAGGCACTAAGGCATCTCCATATTTGAACTAGTTAAACAATTACTGCTAGAATACCTGTGTCGTGCAGAAAATTTATAATAATTGTGTGAAATTGTTTTGTTACCAGGGTTACGTCAGAGGTTGCAGACTCCAGCGTCATCTAAAGAAGAGATTATGACGTTTCTTGACGGAGTGTCCTTGGAAAAGTGTGACAGTTTCGCTAGCCTTGAGGAACTTAATGAAGATGAAGAGCAGGTGTGTACTTAATCAAGTTTCCATGACGACATTAAACGTGAAAAGAATTACTATCGTCGGCATCATGTTTTTGTTTAAATTAAATTTTCGAGCAATGACCTTAACGTCTATCCATATCTAACTTAGTAAAAATACCCATTGGCCCAATAGTTTCATCATTCATTTCCACATATTTGACTTACGCCCCAGTTGATTTTCATTAGTCAAGTACTTTAGGGCTCGTGAAAAATGCAAAATACTTTTTTTTTTAAAGTTACTGAACTGCTCTACTACAGCACTTACGCAGAATGGAAAGTTATACAATTATTTGTTATCCTTTGTATTCTTTTGTTAGTTAATCATCCTCCAATATGAATATACATGTAGCTATTAGATATATGGTAGTGAGACTCTAGTTAATTAACCACATGATTTACTAAATAGGCTTTCAAACTTACCTGAAATAAAAATTAGTATCAATCATTACTTTTCTTAATGTGATTCAATATCTGATCTTGTTTCTGTCTAGGCCCTTGCACAGGCGATAAAACAAAGTCCACGAAAGGTCCGCAAACACCTCAGCAACGTAAGTTCTCTGAGTACCGACAGTGGCGTGATTGGTCAGGAAGGGTCACATGACTCCCAGCAAAGCAGCCCGTCAAACACGCTGTCGCACTCGCAATCGGAACGTATCATACCCTCATCGCCACCAACCAGTCCTCGCGGAAACATCAGTGCAAGCTGCAGTGACCTGGCCAAGACTGAGGTAAGTGTAAAGAAATTTTGGGAAAAATATTGAAAACTAGAAAATAAAGAAATTTAGCATTATAGTAAAGGAAGGGAAATTTGAAATGGGAAAACGAAATGAAATTGAAAATATTGGAATAACAACGAAAATAGGGTAGAGGAAAACATTAGAAATTAGAAAATAAGAAAAATAATGGATATCAGAAATGCGAATAAAGAAAATTAAGAAAAAAATCAAGGGGAATTGGAAAAAGGGAAACAAAAAAGAAAATGGTTGGTAAGAGAAATAAAAAGGTTGGATTGGAAAATAAATTGAAGTAAAAATTGAAGGGGTAAGTAAAAAGGGATAGAAATAATAGCAAAAGAAATTTAAAAATATGAATAAAGCAAAACATGTTCTTAAACTTAGTTAAGATTGTTTACTAAAACAGTGACTTATGTTCAAAAAATGACTAATGATGTGTCTTTAACCAGCCAACGTTACAGGTATTTGGTTGATACACTTTTTTCATATCCAGCATATAAGACAGCTAGAAAATATTTCATGCACTTCTATACATCTCGACATCTGAAAATTCCCTGACAACAATTGTAATGTAGAATAGAGATATTATCTTGGAAGTCCCACTGTTGGACGTACTTTTAATCCCGGCCTCAAAATACCAGGAAATAAAATCATATGGCATTGATAAACTGTCTCGGAAATAAAATTGTCTCTGTCAGTATTTATTTCCCGTATTTTATTCACTCCTTTCTGTCGATTTGTCTTGTCATAGAAATTTCTGCTGGTTGGTTGGTTTGACAGTAGTGTTGTATTATCAGTGCAGGCCATGTCCCTTGAATTCCCGTCGACTCAATACCAGACAACCAACGTAATTAACGGCTGGGAAAAAAACCTTCAGTGCTTTTTGCAAGAGACATTTCTAAGTGCTATTGAATACAAAAGCAGATAAAGATATGTCGCATCCTTTTATTTCGACTGATGGAAATCGTTATTATCTGATGTGCTATATTTTTTAGTGATGTAAGTGAGAATGGTTCTAAGTGATATTGGTTAAAGAATAGAGTTCACATTCAACATCGCGTTGTACAGTTTAATAAGACTTGTGACAATTTTAGGTCACAAATGTGGTTCTTAACATTTCTTGCAATGAAAGTGAAAAGGCCCTATGTGTTACTGATTAAAGGAACAGATAGAACCCATTCGCATTTACCACCATGTCTTATAGTTTCTCAATACTGGCATGGATTGTAGGTCACAAAAAATGTTAATTCATCACATTTTGCAAGATAAGAGCGAAAAGGTTTGATGTGCTTATGACTAAGGAAGGAGATTCCACATTTACCTCCATGTCTTACAGTTTAATAAGGCTGTCAATGATTCTAGGTCACGACTATTAATTCTTGACATTTTGTTCTCTCCAGTTTTAGCTGTTACTATGGTATCATTGTCTCACCTACTGTTGGCTGAAGGTGTACCATTTATCACAGTGATTGCTCACACATTACTAAAGGTTTATCCATTGTTATTATCAGTGGTTGAAGATTGCAAACACATGACACTTATCCTATTTAAAATAAAGGAGACACATGCGACTATTTGTAATTTTATTGATCTTTAGCACTGAATAAGAACATTCTGAGGGATGACAGGAAAATGTTTCTAAGTGCTATTGAACAAAGAAGCAGATAAAACACTTTCACACTCACACCTAAACTCATATATCCATACAGAGAACGAAACAAATGGTCTCAAACTTCTTCCAGTTTTCAAGTCATCTAAACTATTTTTTATGGTTTGCCTCATTTACATTGACAAAGTGGGATAGGGGGTATACTCAATCACAGATATGCTAGTTTTGCATTTAAAACAGGGTTATTTTTGTTATAAAATAGAATAAATATAATGTTTTATCCTTCAAAAGCAATGTAGCTGCGTGGATAACTGTTCATACAAAGTTGATAATTGAGCACTTCTACAAATTTAAAAACCAATATATCAATATATCAGTTCATATCAGTATGTAATAAACCATATCATATGCCAGTATATCCATTGGAATTGACTTGTAGAGGACAAACAAAAAATGAAACAAATAATAGTTGAGCACTTCTACAAATTAAAAACTAATGTATATCAGTTTATACATATATACGTAATAAAGCAGAATTTAGATAAGCCAAACTATTAGAATGGGCGGTAAAATGACAAATAATGACAAATGTTATTTGTTGAGCACAGTTTCTACATATAAAACAACAATTTATCAATACATAAATATATCAGTGTATGTATGTACGTAATATACCCTGTTATGGATAAGACAAACTATTGGAATTGACGGTAAAATGACATGCCTGTATTCCTGATCAGATGATTTGTACACAATTGTTACAGAATATGTTCGTAGGGATATCTAGCTATGACGTTCTTTGGTCAACTATACAAGGCTATTTTGGTGTATTGGGGTGAAGTAATGGGGACCGATATAAATACAATTTTCATAATTGTTCACAAGAGCTCTAGGACAACAGGGTTTGATGGGAATAGAAGGAATGTAGCAGCATTTGTGGAAGTATTGTAGCATCCAGGGAACCAAAATGGTAATGTCCCAAGCTGTTAGAGAACTTGGAAAGCATGATTATACATGTATCAGTTTATAGGCCAAGGAAGATAAACTTGTTTGGTTCATGTTCTGTCCTGGGTGATGATTTTTTGTAAGCATGGTTTCTTTTTTATTCTTAGTTTCATTTCTTGTCTGACAAACTTCACATTTAGTATAAGCTGATATTTATGAAGTAAAAATCTCCGCTGAGTCAATGATCTAAAATATTGACTCACTTTTGGTCCGTTCGGCTCACTTTGGCTCACTTTGGATCAGTTTGGCTCACTTTGGATCAGTTTGGATCAGTTTGGCTCACTTTGGCTCACTTTGGATCAGTTTGGCTCACTTTGGATCAGAATTGTTTAGGATCCGTCATATGTGAAAACTGTCTTTAAGCTGCAAAATCATATCAGACCTCAAATAGAACTTCCCAAATGGGTATCCTACTTTAAACAAGTCAATGGTTGTAACTAAAAGGTTGTCACTGGCAGCTCTTTAAAACATCTGTCTTTGTTATTTTTCAAAATTTAAAAATAAAATTCACAACAAATAATAGACATATTAGACTCTAGCTTAAATACTAACACATAGAAGTCTATGTACTTATTTTAACCTTATATACAGTATGCAAAAAAGCAGCACAAATTCAAATCACAGAGGGATAACCCCTTGTCCTACGATACTAATTATCTCCCTTGAAATAGTTTGGACCTCCTCCTTCAAACACATTCTCAGATTGTATACTGCAACCGTGTTAAATTATATTAGTTTCTGTTTAGAACAAGTTAAGTTAACAAGAAATATAGACAGTCAGACGGAGGAACGGATGAACAGGCAGAGTGATTCCTATATACCCCCTAAAATATTGTGTGCAGGAGTATAATAACCTTATATAGTGATTAAATAATAATTGGCAATATGAGACTGTTATTTTGTTACGAGATCTATAGTTTGTGATGCCATTTGTTTTTATAACAGTCTGCTAGCCCTAAGAAAACTATGAAATGCCGCGTGATTGAACTGCAGGCTGTCTTATACCGACAAGAAGCAGATGACGAATCATTCTAATTGTTATGTTGTCTCTTGGCGTGAGGAGACGGTAATTATTCATACAGACTGTAAGGGAGTGGTACGTAACCTCCTATTGGCTGAGACTATGGGACTATGTTTATTTATAATATACTTCAGGGACATGATTGTTTATGTTGCATGAAACGATCAATGAAAGGAATATCAATGTCTTGTAATATCTGAGGAAGTGATTGTCAAAATGCGGGAAGTTATCGAAATAATTCTAGTTAATGGAGCAGTGCAAAAACATGTAATGGTGGAAAATTACAGAAGCACTTTCCGCAGACTCTTTGTGCAGCAGATGAGACATGGAAATCTCCCAAATCTCACTGCAGACAAAAGATTAGGGAGTGTCTAAACTGAAAGAGGGTCGATATGATTTTGTAACGTGTTATTCCCCAAACACTTTTAACAAAACAAGCAGTGAGGTATAAAGGGCGGAAATTTCAAAAAGGACACAATTTTGCTTCTTTGATGTCAAAATACTTGTTTTTCCCTAATTTGAAATATACACACATTTAACAAGGGATGATTGCAATCCGACACAATGCTCTTCTCCCTTATATACTAGAACTAATAATAACAATGGAATATTTTTGTGTTAGGGATCAATTTATTAGATTTGTTTACAATAACAAGTCTTTGTTGCTGTGAGTGGATATCAATTTGGCCATGTTAATTGCCTTCTGCTGTCTCAAGTACATAAACAAATGGTTCTGATAATTGGGTTATGAGGATGTAAACTGAGTCGGGCTCAATAACTGTTGTCCCTTTTGTTTTTCACTCAGTGCCAGCCATTACCTCCCCCCTACATGTCCCATGGCGTCCCGTGTTATGTTCATGATGTAACTAAACTGCACCAAAATAACCTTGCATGTAGGAGAGCGGGAAGGGGAAGGTAGAATGGTTGATTTTGGAATAATTGAATAATGGCCAACATGATATCAAATTGGATAAATTACACGAATGTTGTTATTATATTTGTGTTATGAGCATGTTTTGAAGTTTCCGGGGGTTGCATCTTGAGTGGAGAAAGCTAAAATGTTGTATGTGCTATTAAATAAATTCACCCCTATTCTAAACACATACTATGATATTGACCTAGGTACTTTTTTAGGTCTTAAGGGGTTTTTACCCTGGTACATACCACTTTATCTATTGTTACTCATTCATATCCAATTTTGTACATTGTGTTGCCTCTTCACTTTTTTTTCATTTTAACAAGTCAAGTCTGTTTTGTGGGTTATCATTTTACTTAAGCACTAATGAAAAAAACATTTAGGGCCTGCATATAATTTAACTCCTTAAATAAAGTCATAAAACACTTATTGCTTTGAGAGTTGTGCCTTCTTTTGCTGGATATAATCAGCTGTTTCAGAGTTAATAAGTTTTCAAATAATTGTGTATCATTACATTTTGTTTAAGTGCTGTACCAAGGGTGAGTTGCCAAACAGAAGTTTAAATCCATTGAAACTATGAATAAATAGCCTGATTTAAGACAGTTTGGAGATTCAGTTTGCATTGCAATGTCTGCGAGACGAACATTTCATTCAGAAAGATTAGAATTTACCCCAGAAAAATGCAAATGAGGCAGATAATATGAGGAAGTAATTTGCATATTGACAACAGTCATAAAATCTCTTCGCCAGCATCTAATAGCTAAGCTCGATCCCTTGATGAAGGCAGATATGTTGATTTCGTTTTAGCTGTTTTTTGTTTACCATTTAGTTTGTGAATATTTAATTAGGCTGCTGTGTTTAGTGAAGGGGGAATAAACAACAAGTGGAAGTAGTTTGTCTTGACAAGTATAATACTGCAATGGTTTTTACTATTTTTTTGTAAAAAACTCAATCAAGCTTTTTCTTTTTGTGGTTTTAAAATTCTGAGAAATGCTTGTCTTGGATGACAGTACATGAAAACAAGTACATGCACTCTTTATTTATTTCATGATATACAAGTCCCACAATATTTCTCTGAATTACGGACTTGTTTTGTTCTAGCTATTATATTGTAATATTTAACTAAATGAAGGCTAAATTGGGTCTTGCTATTATATTGTAATATTTAACGAAATGGAGGCTAAATTGGGTCTAGCTATTATATTGTAATATTTAACTAAATGAAGGCTAAATTGTCTCTAGCTATTATATTGTAATATTTAACTAAATAAATGCTAAATTGGCTCTAGCTATTATATTGTAATATTTAACTAAATGAAGGCTAAATTGGGTCTAGCTATTATATTGTAATATTTAACTAAATGAAGACT
>ENA-OREC01000683-OREC01000683.1-marine-metagenome-genome-assembly--contig:-NODE-683-length-14465-cov-13.296914_pt1 | contig 14465 bp, 13 predicted proteins | sample MGYA00248626_ERZ508543 | MGnify/ENA primary metagenome ERZ508543 (study PRJEB26211, sample SAMN05518279) | marine metagenome | isolation source: Puget Sound, Washington, USA | host: Bankia setacea... | reverse complement strand
AGTAAATCTACTGATGGAAGATCTGGCATGTACCTCCAAACTCTGCCAAATAAATCAACCAAGCAAAAGGAAAAGAGATTCTCCGACAATGACAAAAATAAAAGGGATGATGAGCATTCTTTAAGGATGAAAGAAAGGAAAACTGCATTTCATCCAGAATAAACCATCTGACATCTTTGTTTGTTTGTTTGACATTTACATGTTTTATCAATTAAGTTTACACCAAAATGTATAGCTGTGTATTTGTATTAAAGGTTTGTGTTCATGTGCCTATATTGCATACAGCTTAATAAATATCATGTTGTTTAATTTGAGCTCCTAATTTTGTGAAAAACTATCAAATCATTAATTTATTATAGTCACAAAAAAGTTTGATTGATATCATGAACATTCTTTTATATTTTCAAATAAATGCATCTTATAGAAGTTGAAGCAATAGTTGACGTATGGATGGACAGTAGACAAAAGACCAATGACAGTGCCTCATCCACAGCTTTGTTATCAGATGAACTATAAAGTGAGTCAAACACAATTTTATTTGTGCATTGCATTTAATACATAGAAATAAAAACCTTTACAACAATTGCATGATTAATACCAGCATTAGTCATTCACACGCATTAGTAGTACCATCACAGTTTAACACCAAAGTATGTAAAACTGCAAATCATCACCCAATTTTTAACATCAGTGAAAAAACTAAATTCTATGTAATTTTAACAAGCAAGTTATGTTTTAAGTCTTTCCATAGTATACGTTTATACATCAGGAAAGTCATGATTCTGGTATCTAATGATCAGGGCTTTAACAAATTTCAAACCCAATCAGTCCAGGGGTATTTACTCTCACCCTACACACACAAGAGTTTTTCAGCATTTCAAATCATTTTCAAATCACTTTTCCTTGTCTTACATCGATTCAAGTTAACTTACAATATGAAACGCATTTTATCTGATAAACCAAACATTTAAGAAGCCCTGCCAATAATTATATTCAACTAAAAACAATGAAAATGACTGATGTAAACAAGGCTGAGACTTAAAAGTTTTCCTGAAGTTTCTATTCTAAATAGTTAGTTGATAATGATACAATTAGCTAATGATACCAATCAATACTGTTTCAAGTTGATTATAATACCAGTCAATAATAATACCATTCTTTAACAAAGGCTACATGTATATGCAAATACTGTTCTAATACAAACATGGTTGGCAAAAACAAGATCATTTTACATGAATACAAAATGTGTGATTAAACAGGTGTGCTGATTAATGTTCGATTACATGTAGCAAACCTTTAATAACTCTAGCTTTAATAAACAATGTTCTAGGTCTTTGGTTTTGATGAGAATTAACGAGGGGACTTATTTGGAATCAAAGTCAATCTTTAATAAGGCCCTTAATTTATTTTAAATCAATTGTGAAACCACCCTCAAATCTGTTCCTGAAACCAACCAGTGCTTAGTAAGGCGGGTAAAGTTTCTTGCTCAAGCAAACAATGGGAGTCTGCGTAAATCATGTAAATCAATTAACTTTGAGGTGCTCTAATAATTGCATTGCAGTGTGATTCTTGAACAATTATTCATCTCAATCTCCTAAACAAACTATCTTTTCAACTCTTAAGCGCTTACTCTCAAAGTAAAATATGTTTTTTCTTGTGACATACAAATAACACAAATCATTATTCATGGAACTTATTTATGATACCTCACTAAAAGCTACAACTCCTATAGCTGAATATATGGTAATTTTTCATATCAAAAACATTGTCTGATATGTTGACACATGACCAAGCGACTGTGAATGTCTGACAACGTGACCACACTGATATTTTTCATGTAATGTATGGGCAAACAACTCCTATGTGTTTACAGAGTACAAGTTGTTTCCCTTACCAACAAATTGAGTTGACGTCATCACTGATTGGGTAAAACAATGTTTCATCAACTGGACAAATTTGGATTAGTCAAGAAAATGTTCTAACTCAAATGAATAAGAGCACATATATAGCACATTCAGAAGGAGATCTAGATCAACTAGACTATAACCGTGGGTATATTTTGTTTCTCAGGTTTACAATAACAATGTTACACACTATGTCATGTAATTTCTATACAATATCAATCTTTATATGTTTCAAGCATTGTCAATGTGTAGGCAACAACAAATGTGTATCACGCATCCATGAATTGTTTGAGCTAATGAAATTGTCCTTTTCACGAAAGCCACAAAACTACCCAACACAACACAAGATTTCACTGTTTATAACATCAAACACTTCATCTTGTGTGACTTGGTATCCTTGCCCAAACTGTTACTGGCAGAGTTAATATGCTAATAATAAGTCTGTATTGTATACTTGGTATCTGTCCTTCTGTCTTAAAGCTAAACATAAAACTGACACTACATTAAATACTTTGTATTCAGTATGTCATCACTTTCGAATATTTGCAATAACTTATTTGACTTTTTAGACAACTCAAGTTTAAACGTTGATAAATATTATACAAAATGCTGTCATCTTCTCATCAAATTGTCACAGAATTTAGCATCTGGTATCCCATATAATGCCATCGTCTTTCAATCGTTGCACCAACACCACTCATTTCTTGTCTAAATATCAAGGGCAGTTTTTCGAGAAGTGTTTCTATTTCACTGACCCTGCAAACCAGCCCAAGTCTGTGTATGTAGGACCAGATGTAATCGATGGATGCTCCAGTTGGATGAACATGTAGAAAACAACACACTAAGCCTGGAAAAGTAGAAAGGCAACATTACATTTACAAGTTCACTTGACCGTGTTAACTTTCTTCGGTATTTCTGAAATATAACCTAGTTTGCTTTGGTTTAATTTCTTTGTTTGGTAGTGCTGAACTTTACCCTTGTTTGCTTTAACTTCTGTATTTGGTATTTCTGAAATATAACCCTTGTTTGCTTTTGGCTTTATTTCTTTGTTTGGTATTTCTGAAGTTTTCTTAACAATGACCCTGTTTTCAGCCCATTTATTTTCTAAATAGTCCATCTATTTTTGGGGGTTATATTCTTGAGGTTTCAGAGTTCCACTTTAACCAGAACTGTATTTTATAATCAAGGATTTACCCTCAGAATTGATCCTAATATTTGCTTGACCAACTCTTGAATGATTCCCTGTGTTGTACAACTGATGCTTATGTAGATTCATAGGCAAACTTTAGATTCTGCTTTTAACATTCCTAATAAACAAATTGAAAAATGTATAAATTTGCATGAAATATTTGGGATCAAAATCGTATTTATGAAATCCAGTCCGTAATTTGTTACATTCCCAGATTATCTAACTTACCAAAGAGCTTGGATTCCTTGTCTGTGAGTTGTACACCAGAGCTACTGATGGTATCATCCCCAACACGAGTCTGATCAGACTGCAATATACAACAAATTTAAGTACTCAAGCAAAACAGTTCTATTTACAGACCTTAAACATGACACAGTGACAGCATTCAGTTATGATTTTTGTCTGAATAAAGCAGATATTAGCCTAGTGCTGGTAGATTGACAAATTTGAACTAGATTCTAAACTCAACTGTTAATGTATAAGCTGTGTTGTCATTTCTGTTATTTTTAAGTTGTTTGTTGTGAATTCTGCCCATGCCACAGACCTTAGACCATCTAATACATGCACAAATCGAGGTAGAATCAAATATTTGCTGAGAATGGTGGGTAAAATATAGTACATACTTGTCTGTCTCTTACACTGCCAGCCTCGTTAACTTCTTGATCAGACTTCTGAGTATTGTTCTCCTCGATTGTTTGTTTCTCTCTTTGTAAGCTGACCTTTTCCTGCTCTACACGCTTCTTGTATTCCCCCATCTCTGCTCGGGCTGTGATCAGTTGCTGAAGGAAGAGATTCATACACAGTTCTAAAATATGTTATATCATAATTCATGTGTAATGGGATCTAATTATGCATCAAGGTCATTAATAAATAAGCTGAATAATTTGTTATCATGCAATATGTTTACTGATATATTTGTTATACTAATTGTGTTGTTATATTCTTTCAGGGTTGTGTTTTTCTATATGATTAACCCTCCAGTAAAATACATGAGGCCTATGTTGGTGTGGTTGTACATGAGGAAAACCCCGACAACATCACTATATAACACATATGGTAACCAAAATCATGTAAATATTCCTCTTGTCAACATAAAGTTCTATTTTTCATTTCACTAAAACATGCCGAAGTCTCTTGATTAAATAAGTATGTAAGCATTTTCACACTCTATAACTGTATCATAAAAAGATGAACATACTGACCAATATAGTATGTAAGTGAACAAGCTACTATTTATAAGAAACAGAAAATTGGTTTTTGGTTTTGATGTTTATTTAATAAGGGGTTTATTTGATATCTGAGTCAATCTTCCACAAGGTCTTAAATTAAGATTTGTTAATTTGTGAAATCCAATCAAATACATTCCTGGAACCAACCAGTACTAAGCAATAAGGTTAAAATGTCTTGCTAGTAAGACACGCTACCCACTGCACCACTCCGCCCCAGATTATGTTTGTTAGTTTTACTGAATACAGTCTTACTAAAGCACGTATGCAAAATGTCCTGTTGCACACTTACTTTAAATATTAATACTCATAAACAGCGGATCATATGATCAATGTAAAGACAGCCTTGAATACAGTAGTACGTATAAAGTATTTGGAAAATTTAGATTTTATGAAATCCTTATATGTGTACCATAGTTAAAAGTTTTGAGTAAATGCTTCAGTAAAATGGTACGGATGACACTAGTAGTTGTACCTGTTGCATTCCCTGCATGGCCATCTGTAGAGACTTGAACTCCTTGTCTCTATCCGTACTACTACAACTGTTTTCTTGTTGAAGTACAGCATGCTCGTTCTTGTACACTTCTATCTGACACTTCAACTCCTCGTTCTCATCCTTCAAGTTGTTGATCTGGTTTAACTTGCTCGCCACTGAAACAAAATGAAAAATGTTATATGACATTTGAAGTGTGACCTTGACCTCATAATTAAATATTTCACATGAATGCAGATAGCTACATCATACAGTAAAACTGATTATTTTTCTACGTTTGCTATTTATATCAATAAATACAAACAAGGAAGCACTCTTGCCAAATCAGGTACATTTACAGAGTCAGCATTCTAAGGAAGAGAATATAAGGTTAGTGTTAATAGTTACTAACTTTCTACATATTGATTTGTGATGGTATCAGTGACATCAGGACGTTTAGATTTCTTGATGGCTGGACCTTCATCCTCCTCAGACATCTCCATCTCATCCTCTTGTCTGTTGCTGAGGAACTCCTCCTGCTGGCTCTGCTTTATCTCCTGTAACAACACACTCGTATAGCTATAAACCTCTGTAAACTGGCCATACTCAACCACTATTACTTGTTCACCAGCTAGTGCATTGGACTACTTCATTATAAACACTCAGTATGCTGTTGCTGTCTATTGTATGGTGTTAAAGCGGCAGAGTGGAACTGTGGTTATTGTGTCTGACTCATAAACTGTGGATGCCTGTCAGATGTGAGTTCAAACCCCCTCAAAAGCTCCCATTGTTTCTTTCAGCTAGAATCTAAACCCTCATTTCTGTTCGAGGTACAGATTTTAGCAGAATTGCTTGTTTCACATTTAAACTAAAACATACTTGCCAAAAAGTTAATAAATAACATAGAGATTACAAAAAATACTGATGTCTTAGCATTTTCCTGTTAAAGGAAAACACTGTTTGATGAGATGATAATGCTCTAAACATATTCATGTACCATAAGTTGTTTGTTTGCTGGTATTTCCTATGGTTCTGACTGACTGCACTGTACTGAGCTCCCATACCTACCTTACACACATATATACCTGAACATTCATTGTGTATCAATACAGTCCAAGCTGTTTGTCCGTTTACTCTTGCTAGTTATTTACCAACCACCTGTGTTGAGATCTCAATGTCATCCATAACTAAAGCCTTTGTATGTACGTGACTGTAATCTTTATACCACACCACAGTACAGAAGTGTTAAATACGCATTTTCAGGGTTGTGACACAATTAACTGCCCTTTGTCCCAATCTCCAAGCAAGAGGTAGTAAAGCTGTAGAATTATCGACAACAGCGGGTACAAGATAGTAGCGAGACAGCAGTCAATAAATAAATCATGCCAGTTTTCAAATTATCAGGAATTCAATCGTGTTAGAATGATCCGTGCTTATAGTCAGTCCACAGATTTGATTTGAATTAGTGAAATTAATAGCGAGAAAGAACAGGGGACAGTGTATACTGTATAAATGCTATCTTTTTTTCACCCACCGTTATGCAAATGTACAGCTAAACGTACCTCTTTTTCTGGAGAGCAGGTATCCCGGAAATGCGTATTGTTCTGTCACAAGATTAAGTTCTATTGAACAATACTACATGTTTATGTCTTGCCTTCCAAAGGACTGCTGTGGCTAGCTGCTATATCAACTGTTGTTTAAAATGAATTAATTAATTTGTGTTTCAAAGAACAAAAACTAAAAATTGTACAGGTGTGCACAATTAAAGTTAGTAAAAGAACAAACATGCCCATTTGTTGTGTGGTAAAAGAAGTTCAACCAGAATATGTTTTATCAAAACAGTTCTATGAACAGTTGTGCTGCAAAACCATCTTGAACATCCCCTTTAATTGGCAGGAATTAAAACTTAAGCTTACATGCCCATTTTATTAACTGTTAAAATAATTCTTAGTAAATGTAATGCACTCTACATTATCTGTCAAGTCAGCCATACATGCTCGCTCAGTGTAAAACCACCAAACCACGTGCCGCCAGGCAATAGGACAGTTGGTGGAACTTCCGCAATAGAAACTGCACATGAGCATTTAACTCTGCAGCTAGCCATCAGCAGTCCTTTGGTGCACCTACCTTTGCCTGTCTAAGCCAGAGTTCTACATTCTTCCTTTGAGCTTTAGTAAAATGATCCCAGTTACGTTGTTTCTGTGCCATCATGAAGATTTTCTCTATCTGATCAACTGGTGGACAGTAAAACAGAAAGGTCAGTAAAGAGCAAGAAAAGTAAACAGTATGTGTTAACCATAGTTGACAATACACATCCTCTCACATCTTGTATGGTACCTGACTGCTGTACAGTCAAGTATTCGTCTGTGACATTAGCTTGACCAACCCTGGTACTGTAGGCATACTGAGCAAGCAACACAAGATTTCAGACTGCTGCCTATACTGGTTGACGCTTGTGTTTGCCAAACTGATTAATAAATGTTTACAACATAGTTTCGAGTACCGGTTAAACAGCACTAATTTTAGGTATATTAAATCTGTGTGCTTTATTGCCTTTTTCATAAAATCCAGTATGCCTACTGCTTGATTATTCTAACACTGAAATGAACACTTCCATGAGTGTAAAGCCTTTTAAACATGCCTTATAGAGCTGTGGGCATGTAGACTTGAGCTCAGTTACTAGAAATATTGATTTCAGCGCTAGTTTATACTTCACCATCACTTACATCTCTCCATTAACAATTCTTAAGTAATTCTCGGATCTTCCTGAAATGTTCTGAAACATTGTCCATTAATTGTACATAGTTGGCATTGATGTTTAAGGTTCCTGATATTAACTATGCCAATAAAGAGACCAACAGTAGGGTGTTTGTATTCTGCACACACACAAATATATATATATATATATATATATACAATGGCTTACCATAAATTCAGGTCACACAAATATATACCAACTGAACTGAATAGTTATTCTGAATTAAAAGTTTAAGAAGTAATTCTGGTTGCATCCATTTTGCCAATATAAAATCCCCATACTTCACCATATAGAACTGTGATACATATACCAGCTGTCCACACCTTAATGATATCTTTTGTTTAAAACTCACAACCCATCGTCTGCAATATTTTTTCTTTGAGTTTGATTGTGTCGGTTCTGCGTGGTAATTTGTTTTTTCATTCCCGCCACTACGGCCAATGACCTCCGACTTTAAAGGATTTCCATCTGAGGTGTTACTTTTTTGTCCTATCTTAATTCTTGAGAAAGAGTATTTCCCTTTTAATGTTGAGTGCTAAACAAGGGAACTACTGGTACCATTTTCATATCGTCTTTGGTATGACACCGTCCTTGATAGGGGATTGAGCCCGGGACTTCCCGCACTCGAAGCCAGCACTCTTCCACTAGGCTATCGAGGAGGCAGTATCTGCAGTATGAACTTGTGTACTTTATATAAACTAACTTAAGTTAATAACTGTACTTACGCTGCCTCAAAATGCCTTCAAAGATACTCTTGAATTTCTCTCTCATCTTTATCAGTTCCTCTTCATGGCCATGTTTTTCCATGAGAAGACGTCGTATGTGGGAGTTGGTACACTGTATCATGCTGTAGAAGGAGTTAATATTTCGTCGGTTCACATCCCCTCTCTCCAACCATGTCAACAACACCTGGGACGCTTTCATAAAGTCCTCATCAGCTAAAAACACAGAAATAACTCAAGCATGAATCTATGATGTTTCATTAGCAACCCAGTTTTGTTCCTTCAGGTGTTTCTACCTTAACGTCATCTTTACTGATTACTGTTTAGTTTATACATATACTATTTTATTTTAGTTTGATTGTGAAACAAGCGATTTCGCATATTAAAATCACGTTAGAATTTGTTCCTGGAACAAACCAGTACTAAGCAATGACAATAAAGATTCTTGCTGAAGGAAACAACAGGAGCCTTTAATGGGTTTAATTTCATGACTGACGGATTACTAGCGAGACGCTCTACCTAGTGTGCCACGCGGCCCCTCTGTAGTTTAATACCAACGTGTTAGTAGCACTTACATACCCATAAGTACAGAAAATTCCAACTTCTCAAACATGTTTGCATATTTACTATGAACTGTTTGATACCTTATATTTGATACTTCAGTTTGCTGTTAAGACATTAGTTTTGTGTTTATAGTACTACCTACATTTTAGTTTCTCTATCAAGTTGGCAGCTTCATAGTCCACATATTGTATAACAGGTGGTGGACTGGGAGGTTTGAGTCGTTCCTCTTCAAGCCTCTGTCGATGTCTCATGTCACGTAACAAAGACCGCTGCTTACACTCGTATTCGTACTGGTCGTCTCTTGCCATCGCAAAGTCGACGTGTAATCGTCCTGTGTTGGCTTTGTCATCCTTATTTTCAACTTTCATACGATAACCTTAAATGTACAAGTGATTATTCGTTTGCTATGGATCATAAATGAAGATTTTCATGTTCACAAGCTCAGGTATTGCAATTTCGATAAATCAAGGGTCATAACTCAGACATGCATTGATGAATATGGCTGGTTATGTATAATAAGTAAACATGTAGGAGATGTTATAGATACCTGAGAGATACAAGGCTTTATCCACACTGGTCTCGTCTTCAAATCTAACATGCGCAAAGTTCTTCTTCTTACTCTTCCTCACGCTGGTAGTCAAACCAAAGTCTATGAACACTTCCGACAGTATCTCCTCTGTACATGTCTCAGGTAGACCTCCCACAAAGATTGTACGACAACCCGGTGGACGCTCACGTGTAGTAGGAAGTGGGGCATCTGTATATATGAAGAGGAAATGTTAGAGTGGCTAATTCACTCAATGTCATATCTAGGTCGTATTGTCACTAAGTTGGCCATGAAAAGTGATGAATGGAAAGAGCAGGCACTAAGTTGGCCATGAAAAGTGATGAAGTTCAAAGAGCAGACACTCAATTGGCCATGAAAAGTGATGAAGTTCAAAGAGCAGACACTAATTTGGCCATGAAAAGTGTTAAGTTCAAAGAGCAGATACTAATTTGGCCATGAAAGGTGATGAAGTTCAAAGAGCAGACACTAATTTCGCCATGAAAAGTGATGAAGTTCAAAGAGCAGACACTAATTTCGCCATGAAAAGTGTTTAGTTCAAAGAGTAGACACTAATTTGGCCATGAAAAGTGATGAAGTTCAAAGAGCAGACACTAATTTGGCCATGAAAGGTGATGAATATAAAGAGCAGGCAACTGAGGATGAATACTAACCACAATGAGCTGAGGAGAGTTATCTACAATGTTCAACAGTTTATATATAATAATGTAGAATACACAAGCTATGAGTGAATACTAGAGTGATTACAACACATTACAATCACACTTCAATCTTGCTATGTGAACATGCATGTGGCTTTTAACTAGAACTCACTAGGAGGTGAAGGATAGAGGACACAGCTTTCTTTACGTATGATGTCTTTGATTGGTGGTAACCCTGCTGGTGGCATGTCATCCATGGGCCCTCTCCATCCAGGCATCTATAAACAGATACATTCATTACTAACCAAAATCTCAGTTATTTGTTACATCAGTTTCAGTGGCCACAGGGGCTTTACCCTCCCTCTTCCACCAGTAGGACCAGAAAATATCATTATGTGTACCCTTTTTCAAACATTTGATTTCATAATCAGTTCTCGTAAATGGAAATGTTATCATCCCAACTTATATATTTCCTAGCTTTAAGCCTGTGAATCCAGTACTTCCACAGCAGAGTTTACAATGTCGTCCTGCCTTTTTCATTTGATTTCTTGATATAATATAGGCTCAGTAGAATCTGGTCCAAATGTAGTGTGTCAGATCAGTTCTAGGTCATGAGACTACATATCGTAGTTTTTATTTAAAAGTGCCTATGCGAGAGAGACACTTAAGACCTTTCAGGGTAATGAAGACTTAAGGTTTCTTGTGTGTGTAAAAATGCTAAATGTCTGATACAAAACTGACATACCCCTCCAAACATCATGATATTTCCCATATTTCCCATTGGCATCATATCAGGACTGATTCCAGGGCCCATCATCCCCATCATAGGATTCATTGTGCCCATAGGTCCTGTGGGGAAGAATCCCTGGGGTCCTCCTTGCATCATGTTACCTCCTGGGGGCATGGGTGGCATAGACATGGACATATCATCTTCACCATTCAGACGGTCATGCTTAGGAATCCTGAGCAGCTTAGCAGCAAAGGCTCCCATACCAGATCCATCATCATCTATATATACAGCAGGCTTTTAGTTAGACATTGTAGTTATATTACTACATGTACTAAAAATCACTGCAGTTTGAACAGTTAATTAACAGTGATACAGGTCACCAGTCCTTACAGTGTATACACATATGATTTGTCTAAGTAACAGTTCAAAGTACACATGGTCAATACTATACAGTTCATCCTGCTTATGACTTGTGAACAGCCTCTTTGTCAAGAAAAAGTATGCTTTCATATATTGTTATTTCAAAATCCTTCACAAGGTTCAAGACAGACAGGTAGAAAACCATTTGTCTCCAATCTATATATAAAGTAATACATGTTGTATATAAAAGATATTAAATTAATCTCATCAGTTTTAGAAACCTTCTTTATAGATGATTCAACAAACTTCTCCACCTTAAAGGTTTATATACTAACATGTTGTGTCTGCATGTTTATAAAGCTATGACAAATAGCAATCGCATGAGCTTTTTTAAGTCTTGAAAGGACATTTATTGAGACTTACTGTTCATTGGACCATCAGAAGGCATAGGTGGCTTTCCTTTGTTTGCATTGAATGACAACGGTTCATTGTTCATCCTTGGGTCAATATAGTCTGAAAACAGAATGCAAGTTATAACATATACCTCTTTACCAACTTCAGTTTGATGTAAAATGAGTTGATGCTGAGACTTAGATTTAGGATATAAATTTTAAGTATTTCACAGCTTACTTCTAAGTCAGCATTCTTTTACAACTTTTGTAGATTTATAGAATCTGTATTAGGTATTTTGTTAATTATGACATAGTATACAAATTACATGGACAAAGTTGTTCTTTATTTCCAAGATTAGTTTTATCTCAATGGAATGTAACATTTTTCTGTTGTCAACTGACTCAACATTCAAACCTAGTATATGTACTGTATTCATGAATAAATATTCATATTTTCTACCCTGTACAGTGATATGTTTTTATATTCACTATCTAGTGTATCGTAACAATTCTACTGCATAATACATTTGCTAGGATAAAAGCGAGTATTTACAATGTTTACCTTGATCTAACATTGCTCTGTCTACGGATTTTTACCATGCAGCAACTATGAGTAGTTGCTCAATGTGTCTGAAAAGTAAAATGAGATATTTTAGAAATAATTAGAGCTTCAGAATGTTTATATTTGTTGAAAACATTAATCATTCTTAAAACTTATTGTGATACCAACCTACCCGCTTTGCCATAGGAAATATGTCTTTATATTGAAGGGCAAAACTCTGAGACCCCTTGCAAACAAATTTCGTGCATATCTACACTTCCTAGGAATCATGTGTATCAAGGTTCGTTTAGGCGGCTTTAAATCTTATATCTATATGGATATGTAAGCATTTCAAACATAGAAACATAACTCTGAATCTTCTGACATAATCGGTTAAAAGGGTCGTGAGCAGAAGTCTACGTTGGACTGGATGTCAGTTGCAAATATCAAAGACATCAGTGAAAACGACAGACGGGACAGGCTGGGACACTTGTGAAACTATCGACTCCTGTAAGTGTTTTTTGTCATCTGAACATGTTTTTTTGTCATAATGACATAGAAAACGCATGTGTTTAATAGTGTGCATTAATGTTTTCATAGAAATTTGCATTTAAAACGAAGATAATTCATATAAAGTGCCAACAGGGTTCTGATCGCTGAGTTCGCTTGCTACTTTCAGCTCCGCTGGTGGACTTCTTGAGTCTGCCCAAAAGACTTGTTGACGGCCATTTAGGTGAACTAGCCGGTGCATATGTGTGAATTTACAGGAATTGGCTGAGGGATGAAACGCAAAGAGTACTTGAACATATACATGCATAAACTCAGTTTTCACTGGGCTGCGCCCCTGACACAAAACAAAGAGACTTTAGAAATTAAGAGTGGATGTGGCGAGAATTTTAAAAGTACTGATAGATTGGAAGCATTACATATATGCAGTTTCCTACAGTTGAACAATGCTAGATTGAGTGTGTGACCGATTCATTGAGCTTAGTGTTCTAGCTTTGATGCATTTGGATAAATCTTATGGCCGCATGACTGTGAGAACCTTACAAAGTCCCGCAGATTACACAAACTATCGAATAGGTTCTTACTATTGCAACTAACTGTGGCAGTGTATTATTTTAACTGTTTCAGACAAGTTTATCAATACGTTATGCAGTAAATGAATAATGGAACCGACCGTGTGTTGTTGACGTATCGATCAAATCGTCTTTCCAACCAGCAGCCAAAACTTCAAAGACGCATATTCGAATTAAGACTGTTATGTTTTTAGATCATATGAATGTTTTAGTTTAAATAAATAACTTTAATAGATAATGCGTTACCGTTTAGTTAGTGTTATAATTAAGTATGCATGTACAAATGTGACAGAGAGTTGAATTCGAAAGTAAGCTTACAATTCTAAGTAAAGTCATGTCTGCCACGAAAGGAGAATTAGGTGAGCTAATATTTCTTGGTGAATTTACCAACTGCATGACAACGAAACTTGGTATACACAGAGTAAAATGAAGAAATGCCACTTTTTAACATACTTATGACAGAGTTGTTGAAAACAACCGCATGATCCGATCCTGAACTGGCTCCTTACCACCAAAAAAAAAACCATTTCGACTTTTCACACACCAAACCGGTACAACTTGTTGGATAAATGATTATGATACCCTCATGGTATGGCAAATTTGAAAAGACCCAAAACAACACCGCTCACCATTTACATAATTATGTTGTGTTTCCCCTCTGAATAACAAAACTTCAAGACATTATCTTGTGTTTCAGACTTGTAAGAAGCAATGACTTTGCTTTAAATTCTAATGTCATGACCTCTGACCCTCTATGCAATTTCTTGAAGACATGTTTTGTTTGTTCGGATTTGTTCAAGGATTGTCTCATTTGACATTCACGTTGGTATCTAATTGGTTAAGAAGTCCAGCATGTTCACAGATAATAAAAGCAAAAGCAGGTTTCAGCGTACGCATTTTGCATAAAACAGGGACAATATGCGTTTACAATCGGTTAATTGACACAGTGTATGATGCTCTTATCTAAAAACTACACTATGTTGACAACTGTTTCATTAATAACATATTTTTAACAATAACATGCAGTGAATCAATCTAAAACTGCATGACCCCATATATATATATATATCCCCGTCTAGTAGGTTTTCGACGGCGTAAGCGGTCTTCGAGTGATTGACCTATTTAAACTACAGCTTATTTTAAAATACCTTGACAATTTTAACCTGCTATGCAACCTTAATCGTTGTCATCTGCTTAAATCTTCAAGCTAGTGTGCGTTTGTTTACATCGGACACAAATTGGCTGGTACCTACTGAGCATGCGTCTGGCAGTCATGTGGTATTTTTTCGACTGTCAAAGGTCAACAGCTATAAAACTACACT
>ENA-OREC01000682-OREC01000682.1-marine-metagenome-genome-assembly--contig:-NODE-682-length-14466-cov-12.909723_pt1 | contig 14466 bp, 6 predicted proteins | sample MGYA00248626_ERZ508543 | MGnify/ENA primary metagenome ERZ508543 (study PRJEB26211, sample SAMN05518279) | marine metagenome | isolation source: Puget Sound, Washington, USA | host: Bankia setacea... | reverse complement strand
CCCCCCCCAGAAAATGAAAATATGTCATCTGAGAAGAGTGGTATTTATAACGAGGTTGTCTTGTTTGTTCTTCTTTAGTGTAGATACACACCTCTAGTTACACGGGTAGAACACCGATCTCGACAAATATGTTTCTAGAGTTAGTTATAGTTTTTGTCTAGAACTATTTCCTTTCTCCAAAACAGCCGGTCTAGTTAGCCTTTAGAAACGCTCGACCTCGTATGGACCCTCTTGTGTGCTGATAGTTTGATAACAGTTGAGGTATTGTATTGAAATACGAGATACATTCACTATAGTTCCACATTGCTGTAGGTAAATCACAATTATGGAACAAATAGACGATAAGTAAACCATCATCAACTGATATAAGAATGTCGGATTAATTCACGATAGTTATCCATAATTCACGAGATTTGCGAGTTTGTGTATGGGTGGATCATCTGGCCCGTCCGGCAAATCTTGTCTATATTGAAACCATATGTTTACATCATATAAGACAACTGACTGCGATCCTACTAACATAATTACGTACTCAATTATCTAAGTAATCAGGGAATGCGTACTCAAGATGGTTCGACCTTTAGTCCAGTCATGTGTTTGCCTTTACCCCTGCGGATCTAGTAATTTTACGTAAACAAGTATAATTAAACGCATGTCTAGTCCAAGGCGGTTACTCGTTGTAATGGTTACATGGCGATAAACACAGCACATGGTAGTTTCGTTTCTGTAACAGTCTGTACATGTTAATGCATTAGTCTGGTCATAAGTTGTGGTATTTTGCGGCCAGTCGAATTTCTTGCGCATATTTATAGAATCACGTTACTAGTAGTTATTCGTTATTCAAATGATCGTTATTAGTATTAACTGGTATTTGATAAAAACGCGGCGTTTGGTTTGTTCCTTAGTCAATACAGACAAGTTCAATGGGTATATCGACCCATTTGAAACATAAACCAGTCGGTTAGTTATTGGACATTTACGGTCCCTCATGGTGATGATAATAGCAGAACTTTACTTGAGCCACCAACAAGGTCAAGTATTACTTCTCCTGCCATTGTGTTTAAGGCCGTCTACTACTCACGATATGCTATCATCGTTTGATATAATATTTTGAAAACAACCTTGTAACGTTTCCCCTCTCACTAATTACTTCAGATAACCTACTTCGCCGGGTAATCTTATGTAACGATCACATGTCTGTTACATAAACAAGATGTCTGTGTATGTCATCAATCCAAAGGTACATTACTGGGGAACCATTTTAAAGTGGGCGTGGACCTTGTGTTGCTTGTAAGGAATATGTTCACCAGTAAATGTTATAGCCTGAATAACAGGGGAACGAATTAACGGCCTTGTAAAAACTCTCTTCAATGATTGAGACTAGCGTCGAAGAAAGATTTGTATCGCTCACGAGGTAGAAAAGCAACAAGAATCTCGATAATTACCATTTAATTACAGGTAAAACGGATATTGATGCTAATGGCCGTCTTGAAAGTTTTGATGATGATATTTTTAACGTTGGCTTATTTTGTTGAAAACATATTTGTTACTTTCTGTAAAAGAAGCGAATAGACAGGACACAGTATCAATGCTATTAAATTACACGAGATAAGTCTGAATGCTAATGAATTTCATAACTCGGTGAAGTTAGTTTTGTCATGCCGCAAACGTGTGCTTCTTCCAGTCGGCATGCAGCGTTGACGGGTTACCTCATCAAAGCGCTCATAGTGAATAACGTTGTTTTTGTGTTGCTTTGTAATGTCTTGTTTGACAAGTTGTTTCGTTGCTCTGTTTTGACAAATCTGATAAGTTTCTTCAACACCGTTAATGAAAAGTGAATATATACTTTGTAAGTGTACGTTTCATTCTGGAATATATTGATAAAACGTGAATTGTGAATTGTGAGCGTTGTCGTGGTCATGAGATATAACGAAATACAAAGAAAAATGCAAACATGTTCAACTTTCATAAAGGCCACACGCTAGATAGAACAAAACAAAGACTAACAGAGATTGTCTGTATTGTCTGATTCTATTATTGTAATGGGTATCATTTATTCTTTGTTACGGGAAAGTTGGAGAGAAAAAGAGGAGAAGAGTTGAGTTAGTGTATGTGTGTTCAACTCTTTGTATTATGTAGTTTATAACAGGATGATTCTTCTACCAGCGTGTTACATTTCCTATCACGCAGTATGTTTCCTTTCTTCATCACTCTGTAGATTTATCGGTACAACGTGCTATGACGAAATCAATAGGCGCAAGGAATTCACCAAACCGTTACTGGAATGGGTTAACCACCTCATAAAGTATGTCTACGTGGTTCGTTATATCATCCACCTGACCAACAGAATGTTCGTTTACTAATGTCATGATAACTAGAAAAGGAGAAAATAATGAAACCGGCCTCCTATGAACCCCAAAACTGTGCGAATATCAGCGGAAGTAATTGACCGAATTCGATAGCCTCACAATACAATAGGCTTATCAATCTGTAAACCTGAAACAATTCGGAAACTAAGCGAAAGATTCCCGGAATGTCCTAGTAAATCTGCACTAGCCGGTCTTAAACACAATGAAACGGGAAGTATTGTTCCACATTGTTTGCGGCTCAAGGAAAGTAATGCTAAAACACAATTCTCAGGAATGGGACAATCGCAATCGAATAACTAATCGACTGGTCTTTGGTGCGAATGGTCGATATACTTAAAACTTAACTGTATTGACTAAAATACACATGCACGTCGTTACAGAAGTACCCCTAGTATAAACCCGGTTTAAAAAGTGGCTGATATGCAACGTTTGAAAGTGAAGAAGACCGCGTTACATGTAGTTAAAGTATATACATGTACTGACAGAAATGTTCAAACACCATAAATCACATGAAACCGTGACTTATGGTTTCTCAATATGACATCAAAGACGTTAAACCATTTTTACAATGGATACCCTTGGCTAGACGTTTTAAGAGACTAGTTTATAAGTTGAGCCGTGCCAAACTGGAGAAAAAAGTGAGATAGAAGTAAACAACCAACCACATATAGTGTTCTGTGTTTGCTATACATATTTAATATTGTCTTAACATAGTAAGTGTAGTGTGTTTTGTGGACCCATATTTACATCGTTGGATTGAGTGAAGATCACATTATTAGGTGTGTCTATGTACTATCGAAGTTTTACTCACATTAAGCAAAAAAGCAGCCTTTTTTCTAGTTTCTTGCCAAATTTAGAGGACGGTATTTGAAACAAAATAGAACAAACATGCTATATTTAGATATTGCTTTTGCTATGCTCTTCATTAACTGGCTGCATTTGTCTTTCAAGCAACCGCGCATGTCACCCTATTTATAGCATCGCTGCATTCTTGAAAGAGTTTTATTTGACATGCAAGCAAAACAACGGTTGATGTCTTTAACACCGCTACATTCTTTTTAGATTGCTATTTATATAAGTTATTCATATAGCAGTTCTAACTGGTACGTGCTGAACTCTGGTATAATTATGTTTCCTCATACTCGTACCCACCTCTCCTCGCCCTGTGTCGAAAAGAAGAACATTCAGGTATGTGATAGGGGAAGGATGGCTTCTTTTTTGGTGTAGAGTGAGTCTAATACACCTAACTGCCACATAACATCCCACTCCTGTCTTTGATACATCTACCAATGTCGTCATATGCAATTTTATAGCCGTCAAAAGAACAATAAATGACGTAGCATTCCAATATGGCGGCCTGTGTTAGTTTATGATGCTACATCCGGGTAACGTTTCTGTCCGAATAACGGCACATTTACAGCCTGTTATCAAACCTTGTATATAAACTAGCAAGTCAACATGCTACACACACGCTTATATTATGAGTAATATAATTAAACATTCATGGATGAGCCAAGTATCTTGATAGTTTGGAAGATCGCCGCAGATATACCGGAAGTTGTAAGTGCGCAGATGTGTTTTATTCCAACAACATATATTTTTCTCATAGCAAAATACACCCATTTAGTCATTTAGGAAAACAGAACTTTAGTAATGCATCCTTGCTAATGTGTGGAGGTGCCGATTTTTCACGTCGTTCTGTTGGCCAAGAGAAGACATATTTTGGGATACGGTATTGTCTCAAAATATCTGACACGAAAGCAAAACATAGTTGTGAGTAGACGTATTGTTGCATTAGCGTACATCTCAAATCGAGTAAAAGACATCCAAACAATTACATTTCAAGCTATGTTGTACTATAATGTCTGCTATAGTTGATTTGCACGTGCGACATCGACACCACGTGACAGAAGCTTTACACATCCAACACAACCTAGATGACATCTCATATTATGCCGTGATTTTAATTCTAAAAGCTGTCTATTTGATGTAATACCTGTATGCATTTAAATGTGTATAAAGTGATGTTAACATACCCACCTTTTATATCTAAAATGCAGTTGTTAAGAAACGGTTTAGCGAGCTCGAGGATGCGCCAAAGTTTGAAATTGATACATCAAAGAATAGTTCGCTTTAAGCATGCAAACAAGAACATTAACTCTATTTATAGCGATATGTTTCTATATTTAGCTTATTATGTTCATGTTGTTGTATCTATGTTTAAAACGTGTCTGCTGTGGAAATACTAGAGTTCGAGTGTGCACTCACTGTTGTTATAGATGTGTACTTGTAATGGGTATGTAATGCATTCATAACTGTAAATAAGAGTTTGACGTATTGAGCATATGTAACCAAAGTACTTAGATAATTAAGTATTTGGTTATGACAGAATAATTCAAATCTCGCCGAAAACAAAAGTTCTGCTATTTCGTAGAAAACAAAGCTCTCAGATTTCGACGATACACGAACACAACAGCTGTTCCTTGGATACAATTGAACAACAAATTCTAGAAAGGGCATCGACAGTAATCAATTTCAAAATATTAAATCTGGAAAATATCAAAAGTTATTGTAAAGAAATAAAACAGTTTGAAGTAAACCTCAAATCTGCATGTGTTTAAAATGATTCAAATTTAATTTTCTTCATTAGTATTACTGTTGCAATAAATGAATTTTAAATGTGAAATGGATGTCTGTTGCGAATGTTATCATGTCATGAATAATTCTAACAAATCTGGTTTATATCTGTTTGGTAACTATACAGCCTTGAATTGCAGCCGAGACGCTTCATCTGTTACAATAAGTACTTTTCTATGTTGTGTTTTATCATTTGTTCGATCTTCTTTGTTACGGCGTTTCTGATTGGTAAATAACGTATTTGATGTCATTGATGAGTCTACCACACTAGTTTTATAGCGTCGATTGTGATTGGTCTTGTGAAACCCGATGTCACTGTCAAGACTGCTATATATACTTATTTGCCAATGGCGATGTACATTTTTGTTTTTGCCAAATAAAAATACATTTTGTTATTTTCTCCAAAGTGTTTGACATGATTCTATAAGGAAACGCTTTGAGACAAGAGCGTTAATAGTTGACAGCATAATTTCCTTTTCCATTTTGTTTCAAAGACGATTGTCTAAAAGCCTCAAGTTTCTCCGTCCACCATTCACTGATCTTTCTTACTAGTTCGATTGTTCAACAGACATCCACTCACTATGTCTTATTTTGTTGTCTTGTACTGTTGTTGCTGCTGCTTTGTTTGTCTCTGGAGTTGATGTAAGGCAACATTTGAACGTATAACTGTCGGTGTAAATAAACTTAACATTTACAACACAAGTTTGGCCTTAGCCTTACCACCTTCCTCTCTGTTGCTAGATGTCATTAGATTGGTATATTCCAGCAGGCGTTCTATCAAATTCCTCCACAATGATACAACAGACGCATTACTGTGTGTTTGTTCATTTTGATGGATCATTTTTGCTGTTTCCATGACTTGCTTATAAACATGGGATGTAAAAATGTTTGAATCAATAGATTTCCAAGAACTGACTTGAATAGTGTTTCAATTAACATCTGACACACTTTGTATATTTTCCTAGTTAAGAAGAGGTATGGTGATTCTCTCAGATGAACTGGTATGTTGCGAGAGAATCCATTGAAGGAATGCATTGTGTATTTTGTGCAGAGTTCTTGTTGATCGAAGAAGTATATCGCTCTTTACAGTCACCTGTTAATGGAACTTCTTTTTTAAACTTTAATTCATTTAACGTCGGTTCTAGTTGGCTGGATTGATTTCAAATATAATTACATACCAAAGCAAAGTCTAAATAAAGTAAAACCATGGTTACGTAACGTGTAAAACAACACCCCCTTTGTAGTGTCACTTACTATTCCACAAGCTTCTACCCGGGAGAGTGTACTAGTAGTGTTGACGTGAATCAACTTGGCGCCATTATTTAGATAACAATTCTTCGAAATCCAGTTAGCATAGTTGTTAGCTTTCAACACGCGTATACGTCACCACTGGGAAGCTCTCTGTCAGACAATAATGATGTTTTGCATTGTTTCTTACATACCAATCTACCATTATCATACAAAGTGATCGCTCTACGTCGTTCAGGTTGTGTTCTAACATTCGAACAAAGATGTAAGCGTTTGCCTTTAATGATGGTACAATCTTGTAAACTAAACTACCTCTCTCTTTTCTCTCTCTTTCTCTCTCCCTTTCTCTCATTTTCTCTCTTTCTTCCGCATGTTCTCTCTTTCTCTTTCTTTCTCCCTTTCACTTTCTTTCTCCCCTCTCTTTATACATGTATATACATTTATCTCTCTACCCCCCCCTCTCTCTCTCTCTCTCTCTCTCTCTCTCTCTCTCTCTCTCTCTCTCTATATCTCTCTCCCCCCCCCTCTCTCTCTCTCTCTCTCTCTCTCTCTCTCTCTCTCTCGCTCTCTCTTCATTGCATATTTAATAGACTGTAATAAATAAACAAACAGCGTGGAAGCTTTTATTATATAACTTGTACATTGTTGGAACGGGTCTGCCTTGTCATAAAACAATGAAAAGTCCACAATTGTTGGCCAATAAACATACAGTCGGAATTGCCATAACAAGTTGGCTCGCTCTTTTCAGGAACTCACTGTATGCTAGGTTTATTCCATAATAACTGCAAGTGCCGGCGGTATTAATACGGGTATCTTAAAATAAAGTATACCATGTTGTCAAAGAAGCACGTGCAAATATGACAAGTAAAAAAAACACCTTCGAACATTTTCTAAACAGTATGCATATGAAAGATAATCCAGCATTATGTTTTGTTCAAACGTACACAAAAACATGAAACTTTACTTCAAACTAGATTCTGACACAAAGAAATGGGCGTGTCAAGTATATTCAGATAATTTGATTCCAGCGTATAATGATCAGTAGCAGTTTAGTCGAATGGTGTTTACATGGCAACTCAAATTTATCACATTTTTTATATAAAAAAGTTCAGTCGAATACTGTGAGGTGAACACTATTAATGGTTCTTTCATCTTGCAATAAGCATGGTTATACTATCACGCCTTGTAGGGGATAAAAATGAAGAGGTAATTAAATACACATACAAAATGAATAATGACGAAATGAAAAACTCATACTTCAAATAATTGATACTAGGTGATAAGCAGATGTTATATATACATTAGGCGGAATAACACTTTGTAACGATAATGATAAAGACAGATGTGCTATTTAAAATCGATCATATGAAAAAAAGAAGAAAACTTAATCTTACTGGGTGTTTATCGAAACCAGAAACTCTTGCAGCGAATTATTTACAGTAGTTTGAAATACCACAATACAACTATGACATTTATAGGGCAATTATAACAGTTTAATACAAGAAAATACACACATTTGTTTAATATATAAACCACATCATGTCGCACTTGCTTATAACGACAACCTGTCTACAACGTCCAAATGTTCGGGGTTCCGCTGTTTCTTCACAAGTTTGACTGTTTTTTGTAAAATGTGGTGACAAAAGCCTTAAACTTCTTTGGAAACCACAAGACTGTGCATAACTGATCAAAGAGTCGCTTTTGCTAATAATGAATACGAGTTATGACGTTGAGTTCCAACTCTGCCTGCGATAATTATACAGCTCGACAGTACATCCGGTGATATATATAGAAATGAAAGCAACTCTGTCTTGAGGAGTTATCCTAATTTGATATTTATTTTTTTGTTTTTGTTTATTTGCAGAAAAAAAACAACCAATCACCATGTTTGACAGCCTTATTGATAACCTCAACGCCGAGAAATGGCAGGAAGTGACGTCAAAGAACCAAGGTATGACATCATAATAAACACAAACATTAAAAGTAAAAACCAGATATCTTGTACGTTTTGACACACTCACGGTTTTATTCGAATATGTACATTTACCATATTTGGTATATTGGTTTTTCAGTTATTTATTATTGTACAGAAAAGCATAACTTACCACAAAAACTCAAGATTTACAAACTGTATAGTAAAGCACAATGAAAGCTACTTATTTTTGTAACTGATCCAAAATGGAAGTTTAAATATTCTGGTTTTTACCTTGCATTCAGATCCTTTTATTGCGATATGTGAAATGATGTGTTGAAACGTTTGTTGTATTGCATTGGATGTACTGTACTTTTGGATGACATCTTTAGTATGAAATGTGTATTTACTATCGAACCATTTATTGAATAGTGTTTTACAGTGTGTTGTTGATGTGTGAAATGGTGTTGATGTTAGGTAGACTATCATTATCTAGGCGTAGTACAAGTAGATCTATAGCGAATGTGTTTTATACCAGACCATTTCCATTTTCTTTTTTGAAATTTTAAACCATGAGAGAGGAGATCTCCTGACCACAATGCTTGGTAACACATTATGCGAGACCTCTTTGTTTAAAAATCTATCAAACGTCCATGAATCCAAATGTGTCACCGAAATGAATTATTTAGAGTGTTAAGTATTCTGAAAAATGATTGAAAACTAAACTTTTCATCTGCCAATTGTATCGCTTTTTCGTTTGCCATTGCTCGGTGGTGTAGGTAGATCTAAGTGCTAGGTTTTCTGCTGAGTTAATTAGATACACGATGTAGATGTAAAGGGAAGTTGACAGCCGGAAGTTGTCAGCTTGTTATCACACATGTGTCTAGTGTCCGTCAGTAACACTCCATCCAGTCTTTGTCTCGTCTGCATCGGTATACAATTAACGTCCAGACAAATGCACAACAACACAACTCAGTTCGCGTACACACGTGCTTCGTACCAGATCAACGAGATTGTTACATGTATTTCAATGTCCACCAATGACCGGATATCAGGGGCACCGGAAACTTGCCATGTTCATCAGTTGGTGTGTTTTTATAGAACTGAACATAAAGTAGGATAAAGCGCGTTGTATTTTTAAACGAAGAATGCTACGCTCGTGTGCGGTTTAAGAATGTTTGCTGTGGTTTATAGTGGATGTAGCAAGTGTTGTGTTTGTGTAAAAACTGTGTGCGGTGTTCAAGCGGAGGATCTGGTGTTTCAACCATGAATTCATGTAGCGATGACGTACACATGGTCAGCATACGGTGTCGATTTGTACGCACGAAAACTGCAAGCGCTCATTGGCAATGGAATCATTCATCAAACACCACGAAGGTGTACATTTGAGTGCGCATCATCCAACTTACACCTGGCGTAATCCACATGCACGACTTGACTTCATAGAGTATCATGCTGGCGACATCTGCAGGTAAGATCAAATCGTTCATTTCTTCAAATAGACAGGACCAGCTAGCTAGTGAGTATGTTTATATTGTGTTTTGAAGTGAACTTTTGTTTGTAGTGATTATATATTTGCAGTGAGGTTTGAAATCTGCGACCTGAGCAAACGCGCTGCGAACTGTACATAAAACATGTCATGATGTTGCTTTTAGAAGTTTTTTACAGTTTTTGAATCAAAGTTATCCTGGGAGAAATAAACAAATATTAAGAATTAAAGCACTAGCATGTATATTAAAGAATTGGTCATTGTCTGGGTTGGTATCAATGCCTTTCGGACGGACGAAACATTTCATACCTACTTTCGAGTCCTTTTTTCTTGTTAATTTGTCTTTGATTTATATATATTCTGAGGGACGCTCTACTGGACAAGCTAAAACTTTTTGTTGACACGAATTAGTTTGAATGATTAACCATTCAAAATTCTAAAATATTCTAGTTAACTTTTGACTGAACATAAACTGGTTTCGAGCGAACACTATCCACTAAAAACAATCTCTTTCGCGCATTGACATGTCTCTCACTTTGTAACATTGAAATGAAACTAGACGCGTCTGTTCTTGCTATTGTAGGTAAATGGATGGAGTATAACCTCAACAGACAGCATCTTAGAGACGGACATGCTGTTCTTATCATGGCCACAGACTCCGATGGTGAGATGAGGAAGGTGAAGGTGAATGACTGCAAGAAGGACAAAGATCCGTTGAAGGACATCCTAGTGGTGGAGCTCCTTCTCAACGCCGCCGAGACAGAGATCGTTGGCATCGACGTGAATGGAGAAATTGTCATCAGAAAGTGAAGGCGACAACTCGACTGTGAATCAAAACATTTCGTACCCATCTTTACAAACAAACAGTAACATATTGTAACAAGAATTATTTCAGGAACACATTATTGGGTTTTGAATAATGCAATCCACCGACATGTTGAAGGAGACACAACATAACACCAACTTGACAATGACAGTTACGTAATTACATATCCACAGTAAACCAAACCAATATCTTACACAAACAACATTTAGTCTTAGCAATTTGTCGAAAATAGTGGAGTTTTCATTGAAAAGTCATACTATTATATTCAATATATATATAAACATTTGTAGACAAGTACACGCAAAAGACGCAAACGACTCCTTAAATAACAGTTTTAGTACACTGTCTGTACTTAAGTAGTGTTGTTGTTACTTGTATCACATGGTATTTAAAGTTATCATAGACTATCTACGTTGTCCTATCCTAAACAATGATACATGTGTGTGTGGCTTTCACATTGGAGATCATTTCATCTATTTACCATGTTTGTTAACATTTATGGGTTCTGCTTATTGTAAAGAAGTATCGTAGTTTATAGTTACATGTTGTATTGTTTAATTTATTCGACTGGCAAAGTTCCCTCTTCCTTCCTGTGTGACGTATAATTAAGTAGTTTAGCGTTGTGATTTATAATTGTTTTGTTGCAACCACTTCCATATGTGCTCTAACCGTATTGCTTCTTACGTTATTATCTTCTATTATTTATTTATTATATTATTTATGTACTTGAGAGAATAAGTTCGGCTGTATAAATCAATCAATACGTTTAGCAACTCTGCATACAGATGATCTATAAATACAGTTGGAGAAACGTTCGTAAAACAAGTTATGACTACACCGACCTTCACCGCATTCGTGCAATCAATCAAACTATTATTACTTTGTATTTGAAAACAGCTCAGAATGTTCTAATTATGAAACCTGTAGATAAATTAGGGGCGTTGATACGGAGATATATTTGAGGAGAAGATACTGGAATTTTAATTAGAAATGCTTGAGAATGCATATTAAATATCCATCTTTGTCACTGACTGTAGTGAATACCAGGAAATTACATGTAGCCCTGACAGCTCGTGCAGAAGTGCTCAGATTGGAATAAATTACAATAACGCAATGCAAATAAGCTATTTTATACGTCTGGTCTGTAAATATTGTGCAACAGATCTATAAGACAAACTGTTCCGAATCTTCGCTATAGTACAGTCCAATTTGCGTTAGAATTCTTACTTCATATTTGAATTGTTTAAAGCTGAAAACAGTCATACAGAAACAGCGTTACGGGACAGTTTAGTTTGAGAAAAGCAGAGATCAACGGATGAACTCTTACACAGATATCTGAATAATAAACGTTAACGTAAACTGCTACATTTATAGCTACCTTAATCCTTAGTTATTGTAATGTACAAGCATACGCGATGTAATAACTCGCTCAAATAAGGTCAAACCAATGTGTAATAAACATCAGCGCATCAACAAAACGAGTGTATTGCAAATAGCCAAAGAGTGTGAGTTTATAATGTATTTACAGTTATGCTTTAAATATAATGTGTTTTACTTTTTACATTTTCCTTTCTGTCACTTCCCTTTGTTAGATATAAACAATGTATAACGAATGTATCAACCCATAGCTTCAATAGTATGTAGCAAGTTCGTGTTTTTAAGTGTCTTTATTTTTATTTACAAGTGATATGTTTAATAAACTGTTTATCGATGTGGGTTTGTTGGTGTAACTTTATTGTATCCAGTGGCCATCTTTAATACGTATATACCACTAGCGGATCCAGGAGGTGGCGCACTCGGTCTAGATCCTAGAACAGCCCCTGTATACGCGGCAGTCAATCAGTTAAGTTATGTTTGCATGTTGGGTCAAGCAGTCCAACTTAATGATTGCATGAGAACGTTCACCAGACACGCTTGAACTCACTACACGGTCTGCTGAATTGTGAAATAGGTAGATTAAATGGTCGTGTCATTACAAGACGTGTCAATTCGGCACACTTGTTTCAAACGTGTGTGTAATGTATTTGTCCATGTAGTTTATTCAAGAGTGCCAGGTGAATGTACTATTCTATTATACTGTTCACTGTAAACAAGGTCCGTTTGTATGACCTCACATCCCGAGAACAGTCACCGGGTGGTCTTGATGACATATTGGTCCTGTTGGTACTACCCGATTACCTTGACATTAACTGGATGGTGGAACTATAATTATTTGGTCCTAATAGCTGACCGGTGTTAATGGATAGTACGAAAGTTTTGACCTCTTTTGTGAAACTGTCTGCCTATGGTTCCTTATGCAGACATCGCTCTACATCAGTACACATCATTTGGGGGTAAATATGGAGCGGATTGAATAATCATGGATTTACCCTCAGTGTAAATCCTAATAGTTGCTGACCAAATCTTAAATGAGTTGATGTGTTGTTCTTACACATACACATTATGCTTATGTAGATTCATAGGTAAACTAAATGAATTATTCTGCCTTTAATATGCTTGATAAAATTGTCTGAGCTTTGTTTAATGCTGCATGAACTGTTTTGGATTAAACTTGAGCCGGATAAAATAACTAGGACATCCAGCCCAGGTTTTGTTTATAAACTAGATATTCGGACCCCACTAGTACATGTCAAAGTCAATCTCAAGAACGAGGTAGCTTGCTTGTATTATTTGTCCAACTTAGCAACCATGGTAGCAGTACCAGAGTTATACGGTCAAATAGTATTTTACTAAATGAGTGTTCTACTCAGCTGCTCTTCGATTGACTACCCGTTATATCACCATAGTTATCCTACAATAATAGACAATAGGTATTATGGTGGCGATCATGATTGACAAAGTGTATAACACAGGTAGACCGACTTGATGTTGGAAGTACTCGCATATGCCAATGGTTGTTTTGTTAAACATTGCGAAACTGTTCGCTGAAAAATAAACACACTCGATATGTACTTTATGCTATATTACATTAGTGACGTTTTTGTGTGTTTTGAATCTTGTTTATATTTATGCTTTGTGTAATTACATTGTAAGATTTGATTGAAAAATGAACTTACAATAAAACTGGAGCCAAAGAGTTCAAAGATAGATTAATATAAACAGTCATATAGAATTGCATTCGCTCGATTGTTTTGTCAACCTTGCGCATGTGTAAAATGAACATCCGGGCTCCTCATTGAAACGTACAGTTTTGTGTATGATGTTTAGGTTAAAGAAGTTATGTGCCTGTCGCTATTGGAAACAAATCAAAGGTGGTGTTAGACAGTGTTATTCATCCATACTGAGGGCTGACACATCAACTAATTAGTTGATCGTAAGGAAAGACGTATGCATTTACGTTCAGACAATACAGTTATTAAGGACAGTGATTTTATAATACATGACGTTTGGCCATGTGACTACGAATCTAAATAAACGAGGTTTAGAGTAAATTGTGTTCAAGTTGTCTTAGAATATTTCAAGATTTTAAGATTTATTCAGTATAATTGTAATGAAAGGCCTCCAGCCCAAAATACACGACCTACAGCAAAAGGAACTGTGATCAATAAGAACAACATAATAGGAGTAGTTGAAAGTAACATGTAAATATAATTCACTTTTATTCATTGAAAACAGACTTTGAGATCATAAGTAAGGAGTTAAAATCGAGACTCAAACAAAACATAGTTAATATACTCAATGTGGAAGTGGACTACTCTGCCACAAGTTTACAGTGTAGTGAACAAGATGTTTCTCACTAGCAATTATCTAAGTTCCCCTTTCGTTCCTAATTAATCAATTTCCTAAACATATATCTTAAAAAGTTAGCATACATATTTTATAATAATTGCTACTAATGTAGGAATCTGTGTTGAGTTTGGTATTATTTTTGATGATTTGGGTTGATGATTACTAGGCAATAGGATTCCGTTTAGTTGTCTACGGGGGCTGTTCATAAACTATTGAGACAGCGTAAATTAAAGGGAACATGGAAGAGATACAAACT
>ENA-OREC01000681-OREC01000681.1-marine-metagenome-genome-assembly--contig:-NODE-681-length-14468-cov-12.876103_pt1 | contig 14468 bp, 5 predicted proteins | sample MGYA00248626_ERZ508543 | MGnify/ENA primary metagenome ERZ508543 (study PRJEB26211, sample SAMN05518279) | marine metagenome | isolation source: Puget Sound, Washington, USA | host: Bankia setacea... | reverse complement strand
TATTGTACCAGAATACAGATGATACACCCACCAATGTTCTGCTTGTCTGTGTAAAGCCTGCTTGAGAAAGGCCAAGGAAGGATTACTCAAAAGTCCTACGAAGATTGTTTAAAGAGGATACCATTAGTAATAAATTCATAGTGGTGTAAGACCAGTGGGACAAACGTTATTGTATGAGAAACCTTATTTTCTCTATAACCACAGTGTTTATAGAACTGTACAGATACAATTGTTCGGTATTTAGAACACATGAGTGTGCTGACCACGAAGTGTTGTTGGTGTTTGCCGTAACAACCCGGACCATTGACTGACACTGGTTGACTATAATTATCTATTTTCCAGTTTGTGGTTAAGGCAAAATCAAGTCTAGCCTCATGATTACTTGTACATCCCAATTACGATTACCCATTACAATGTTACATGAAGTCTAGAGTCCAGCTGCAACAGACTGTGGTCAACTGGTAATGGACACATTCTTGCTGGTAAGCCATAGTCCACTAATTTACATGCGCTACATTTAATGTTATGGAATTACTATTTTAAGAGACTGTACTATTTAAGGGAATGAAATCCTGTTTAGTGGATTATACTATTTAATGGACCACCGAAAAATTGGACTGCATTAATTGTCTTTCTGTCACCAACATTATCACTAGTTTTTTGTTCAGGGTTTAGAAGGCAGAGGGTCCGACAGTAGACAATGAGCCCACGTTGACAGATGAGACTGATGGTGTACCTGCCTTTGTATGGAGCCGCGGAATGTGGACACGGGTACACGGGGTAGATTAAGCTGTTTTCTTTAATTATTTTTACATATTATTCATCATGACAACATTTTATGGCTTAAAGGATTACCGGCCACTAGGAGGATGAAAACCACGTCAGAAAAGTGATGAAAATTAATCAGAATTTGATGAGATCAACAGATAATTTATGATGTTATTAAGAAGCCATTTTGTTGATATTTAAAACTGTAATACTAGCTGGCGACTAGGAAATAATGAGAGATAATTTCGGGTAGTTTTCACAGAAGGTCATGTCATTACTGAAAGTGTGGGCTAGAGCAAAAACCAGATCTAAATCTACCCCACCATTATACTCTTAATGATCCTTTAACAATCCACATGATCATTTAATCTGTTTAAAAATTAATGGCTCCTAAAATTATTTGAAATAACCCTGGGTTGTTAACATGCAGAATTTCAAGCGAACCCGTCAGTGTTTTAGTGCAAGCACATACTGCAGTAAGTAAAGTCTCTGGGTGCATTCCATGTAAATGGTCTGGTACAAGATACAGAAAGTTTTGGCACATAGCTGCAAGATCTGGATGATTTAGATGAAATTTTGTGGAACTAAATAGGAACATGGCTGCAAAGTAAAAAGGAGGAGCTAGCAGTCAAAGCAGTGTGGAAGTGCCAACCAGTACAGTTAGATGGCTCTTCTATGAAGTCTGAAGAACTTTATGACAAGCTTACGTGTAATGATATATAAAATCTGTCAGTTTTACATTGGTCAAGTTTATATTCATGGGTTGTCAGTACATGATATGGGAAAACATAAGACTTTGTCAAGAACTTAGATTACAACTGAGAGTAGTAGTAGTGCAAGAACAACGAACAAAGAAATATTCCTGTACCAAATTTTAGCTTGTACCCATTGCATTGAGCATATTTTCCCTTTATTTCATTTAAATTCCAGTACAACAGTTGTCATGCCACCCTTGTGTTCTGCATTTGTTCAGTTTGTTGTTAGATAATTGTTGATGTTAAAGCAGCGTTCTTTGTTGGCGGAGCTTTGTACAGGAAGTCACCAAACACCGAAATTGTCCAAGTCTTTATACTCCCTATAAATTATTGGCATATCAGTTACCGAAATTTTACTGAGTGTTATTTCAAAAAGCGTACTTTCCTCAATAAAGACAGACTTGACCTGCCTAACCTGATAATCACAGTCTCTTGCATAACAATTATAGTGCAATTTGGAAAGTCAGAAAATGGGGGAATTTGGGAGTAATTTTGCAGGTGAAATGACTGCTTTTTGTGGTTATGTAAATTGAAGTGGTATGTTGGCTGTAAAGACACACTTTTCAATAATGGATGTAAAACCAGTGGGTCCCCAGTGACAAGTTACAGACATAGGCACACAGCGGAGAAACCCTTTATTACGTTATGTCAAATTCAATCAGAAATTGGACGAAACAGTTCTCCAGACAAGAAGAAATAAATTTTTAATTGTTCACTTAAAGTAAAGACGCTTCTGAAAATAAGACAATTTCATCGATGAGTTTTTGCCAGTTTGAGATGCGCTGGTAATGATTTAGTTTTCAGCAAAAATTCAGTTCTAGAAAGTATAGTCTATAATAGATAAAATGAATGAGTCCATGATATAATATTGTGTATATATTTTCAGCTGTCATAAACTGTACGGAGAATATATCAATGTGGAGAAGTCTGTACTTTAGCTGTACCATATATCAGAAAACAGCAGGTTTGTAGCTGTAAATTACCAAATTATTTGTACCAAATTATGCATCAGGTCCTCTAGCGGTACTTTTATCAAGTAGATAATAGTGTTGGATAAACAGATCAAAGGGTTACAAATGGTGATCATAAATTAATTCTCTCGCTCTATGATATATGTGAGTACCCAGACAAGTCATAATTGTGCACCACCATTTAATTACCTCATAATATGGTAGTTTTAACAAGATATTCAAATACTCGCTTTATTTATTATACCTATTCGTAAATCATTCCCGTTTCTAATGTTACTCCCTACATGAGCTTATGGCAGAAAACTCTATTTTTCTTTGATCTTAGATTTTTAAAGATTGACCAATTTTAGAAATTTGAAACAGCTGGAGTCGTTGAATTGCACGGGGAAATATATACACAAGGCTCATTTTAGCAGTGAAGAGCCGTGCACTAATCTAGGTGGAGGTTGATGATTGTGGATATAAATATGTTTCTCGCGCTATGCTCTAATATTTCCCATAATTCTGAGTATCTTCTTCTCCTTGGGATTCACGTGCCTCCTAGAGTGTTAGCACTTACAAGAAACAATATCACCCAAGTAGGATATGATATCGCCCAAGTGGAACCAAGTATCAAACTATAACTGCAATAACTGAATCTCTGTTGGGAGAATTTGGGAAGTAATTTGGCCCTATTTTATGTTGATAATAAAATACTTAGTATTCCAGATAGCAATATTTAGTACATGTTTTATGACATTGAAGAGTTTTTGTCATAAATCCTTATTAAAACCACCAGGCTTACAATAGATGTTGTTTTCTAGTATTGCAGACTCGTGAATATATACACATTGGTGTTTGAAGTGGAGAAGGGGGGTAATGGTATGAAACCCTGCAGGTACAGCTCTAACTGGGAGAACTAGGGGGAAGGAAGGGTCAAGCAGGAAGTGGATAACTACACAAGTGTTGACAGATGGAACTACTCTTCACTACAAGTGTGCAGGTATGGCCAACTAGAATACAATTTAATGATACCATTTTTACATCTATAATTATGAATCTGGCTAACAGCTTCAGATGTGTACTTTTAAGCCATCGTATCAGCCTGATTTTGAACAGTCTTAAGAATTGTTAAAGCATTCATTGAATCGTTTCAGTAGAATAACAGAAAGTATCAACCATGATAAAGGTACACCCAAGGAAACAATGGCAGTACAAAGAAGTCATGTGAAATGTTAATACAAAAGTGGCGAGAAAAGTGCTTGTTTTATCCACTGCTACTCGTATGAACTTGGTGAAACCTCTTGGTGAACACTTCTCCCAGTAAATCTCCCCAGCATTCTCCGGGATAATACACACAGTTTATATGAACAAATATCATCACTAAATAGACAATATGGAGCAGTTTATGCCATTTGTTGAGAAGCTCTGGGACATTAAAACCGCTCAGCCAGCCATACTTTATTTAGATATGAAATAGGATTTGGAGACGGTAAATTGATAATCTGTAGGAATTGATCTTATACAGGGATATAGCCAGCTGCTACTTTCCTTGGGTTCCTTTCATTTTCTTCTCACTTCCGCTTAGTTTCCACTCATATGGATCAAGCTTCAGTTGTCATGGTGATTTAAAAGTGTGAATATAATGAGCAGGAAATATTTCTTAGCATATCTGTCTATGTAAACTGTCACGAAACTGTTTATGTAGCAAATCGTGCCAACTGTGGGCTTCAAATTCAAATATTTAGATACATATATAGCCAAATTACAGGTTCATACATATTTCACAAGCAAGTGGAGTAAACATAATCTTTTCTCTATAAATATACATACGGTTAATTTTAAAAATGCATATTGTGTACAAATATATAGTTTATAAATGTATAACACTCACATTTTAGCCTCTGCATATCTACAAACCTTGTATGGATGTTTCTTTTCATTTATTCAAGGTTTTCGAACACTCAATTTTTCATTTAGTACTAAAAATTAATGACTATATTTTTACTTCATTGCCTTATGTTTTTTTGCTTGGCCTTGAGTTTTTGGGTAGCACTTTGAATAGCTCTGTAGCTTCAAACCAGGTCTATTGTTTGTGCAGACCCAGACCCAAGTTCTTCATGCATATTAGTATTCCGCATCTATTCCCCTGTTAAGTTAAACAGTCCAACAAAAGGATTAAGACACTGCTACCGATGATTGGAAAGACAATGGTGTAAAGACCTTTCTACAGTCAATAGGGGTTCTCATTGATAGAGAGTTAAAGAAAGTGTCCAGAAACACAAGGCACTTAGCACTTCACCTTGCACAGACTGCAGTGTGTGACCCAGTTCTCTAATACAGCCCAGTGCGTAACATGAACTAAGAAGAAGAAAGAAAAGAAAAGAAAGCAGATTAATTGAATGAAAAATTGTGTTTGTTATTATTAAGATTGGGAACATGTATAAAAATTAAAATTAAAGAGAAACATTTTTTTGAACACTGAGATAGAATGGTGCAACGCTTTTACATTTTTTGTTTGGAATGGTAAAAAGGTTGAGTTATCAAGTTTTTACCTTGATTTCTTTCTTCACCCAGTAACTGATATTTGTGTGAAAGCAGAGGTATTTTTCCTGACGTTTATTCTGTGAACACTTTGTTTTGAATGGTGTACATCTTGTGTTTTATTTGGCAACAAACTACGTCCTACAACAGTATCCTGACAACCATCAGCGAGTAATTACACCTCAACGTATCCAATGATAAAACTTCTTCACACTCGTTACACCATTTCTTCAGGAGTTGAAAATTGAAAAGCCAAAAAAATTGATGTTTTTCTTTGTGCTTTGTGTGAAACTTCAGGCTTTTATTCATCATGAAAATATATTTTATGATGAAACATAATTGAATAGCTCTATTATTAATCTTTTTCACAACAAAAAAAACTGGATCAATAAATCATAGAACGTTAATACTGTGAAACATTGGCGTTGTTCTTTTATGTTAAATGTGACAATTGTGTGAATTATGCCAAATCGCTCATTTCACTAGTTAGGAGTAAAACTTGGGTATTTTATTGACATCATTTCACTGATACCCTAGTTCATATTTTATTTTATATTCCAAATTTAAGCTTTATGGCAAGCTCATGGATTTTATAAGAGCAGGGAATAATATAAACAGCAGGTTTTCAAATTAAATGTTTTATATCATTTCACATCTGCAAAAGTTATTTAACCATCTTGAACACACTTTTAGGCGGATATTTTTGCTGTTTCTGAATGATATCTATTCTATGGTATATGGCCGTTAATGAGTAATAGGCCGGTTAAACAGCGCACAGGGAACTTTTATTACATCAACAGCAATTTCTATTCTCATCCCCTCAGTAAACAATGAAGAACTGCCGGGTACTCCAAACATCGTAAAATATGAATTTGAATCAGCTGGTATGTTACAACTTATAAATGGACAGTGAAAAAAAATGTAGCCGAAATAATGATCGAAGTTGTCAACAAATGACAAGAGCCCCACTAAACTTACTGACATCTTAATGGCACTCTAATAGGGTGTTGTAGAAGAATTTTACAGGAATTTTATTTTAACATTGTGCATAGTGTAAACAGTACTGGTCCTTGAAAGGTTTACAGCACTGTAATCATTGCTATCCAGCTGTGGAGTTAACAAGTTTGCCGAGTTTGCCTCCATGTCGCCCGCTGTATCCTGTAAGTGCGCGTAACATTGTTTTTGTTTAGGAAAAACCTATCTGAGATGTTAATCATTTCTACATTTAGACCGTTTTTCATTATTGTTGGAGATTGAGGTGTACGTGTAGGGCACTTATCCAACACTTCATAAATCAACCTTGTTTTTGTACTGGAAAAGCTTGAGTTAAATACAGACCTCTTTTCTTTTATTAAACTGATTGTGACAGTAGCCTTTCAACTACAATATAACAAATTTTGCTTTTGAGACAGTTTATTATTTATGGTCATAGACAAATTTGAATACTAATTGATTTAGTTTTGTATTTGTTAACAGTGCCTTATACAACTTTGCTTAGACTGTTTTAGTCATTTCTCATTTAAGCTGTTCATGTATATTAAACTTCCAAGATCAAATTATGATATTCACTTACTATGTTGTTCACTGCCTATGAGCATCCAATGATAATGGGGGTGGCAATAGAAATTGATGAGCTGTTTTAATATGCCATCAACTATTGTTTTATAGGTAAGATGGAGAGCTTCTCTAGAAATATCTCAACCACTCTGTGGGCCTCAATATATTGGTGAAATTATTTGCAGCATCTTTGGAAGCACTGATAATAAACATACCCCACTATACTCTGTAAACAGTTGGCACTTTCATTGCTCTAGTACCTCTCAAACTAACATTTTATTTATTTATAAACATTAAGCAGTATACAAAAAATCATGACACCATAATACAGAGTTTGCAGTCAGCGTAGGAAAAAAATAATTGAATTTTTGTGAAAACTAATTGCCAGAATATTTTTTCCTCCTGAAAAAACCTGAAGCCAGGCTATTTCTAAGGAAGATCACAGTGTTCGGTTTGCCATTTCATAAAATACCACGAAATTTTGAAACAAAAAAGGGAAAGCTATTCATTGTATCAGTGAATGCTAACTATTTCCAGATGTTTTGTGGAGGAACCCTGCCCAAACTAGAAACCAAACAAAGCTACCCAAACCGTCTGATAATCATACATGATGAAATACTATACTTCATTACCAAGTTTTCTCCTGTAATTCCCTCCACCCTGAAATTGTAAATTATTTCACTTGGCACCTCTTTCCAAATTTCTACATTTTGTTGCCATGGTAACCGGAATTAAAATTCTGATAAGGGCTAGGAAACTCTATCAAAGTGTAACGTGATAGTCCCATATGAAACATGAAAAAACGGGGATGGTGACCCCACAACGCTAAATGTTCTCAACAATTCTGAAAAATGAAACTTCCAGACAAAATTTGTAACAGCTTTTGTGTTAATGACATTATTTATTAAGTTTTACAGTCTACAGTGTGTAAATAACAGCTTCTTGTTTATGCACCACTACTACTGCTGATGATGCTTGGTCTTACATCATAATCTCTTTCTGTTGAAAAGTCAAAATGAACAGTTGAAGTTGTATTAAAGATGGAGAGTTTTGTGCTTGGGCATTTTGGATAAAAGCAGCCCATTTCTTTGCCGGCTTTGTGTTTTGTAATGAACGTCCAAGTGAGCATCTGAGGGGTTGTATCAGTTAAAACATGGGCTTCTAGAGGAACCCTTGACAAAGCCCGGGTAATGAGTTAATGTGTCCAAACCAAAGTGGGAGGGACAGGTAAAGAAATTAAGGGACAAATGGACACAGGGCAGACAAAAGTCCTTGAAGGACACAATAGGTTTAGAAGACCCAATGATAGGGGGTCATTATAACCCCATCAGGCATTTACAGTGTTGACCAAGCTGCATTTAGTTAGGGACACAACACTAAAGATTGTCAGTTTCTATTACACAGACGTGACAAAAGATGCAAACATCCAGTCAAAATTTGGTAATGGTTTGTATTGAGGGTATAGAAGAATGTGGTGGATGACATGTAAAGGTATCTGTCAGTGTATGACCATGTCTCCCATTACTGTCTGACAGACACTGGCCCCTGCAACCCCAGTATCTGTACGAACATCAACAGGAAGTGCATTCATTTGACATTCCTCTCATTTTCTATGGGGGTCATTTTAAACCCTAGGTGGATGTGGTCAAAGCTAGAGATTCATACAAGTCATGGTAACAGTTTACTATACACTGAGAGCATACAAGTACCCAGAAATAGCTGGAATTCCCTCCCCTTGTATTAAGACCCAATATTTTAATTGCCTATAAACACTTTTTCACAGAACACTTACATCCTTCTTGATGGCAAAATTGTATTTATGTAAGGCATGTAAAGCAATTTACTTCATTTATTTATATGTTTGAAGATCTAAAGAAACACCCGGTTGGTGATGACACAGTCTGCTCTGAGGTCATGAATGATGTCACGTCCTGTCATAGACTGGTGTACTATCAACCAATCAGAAGTGAGTATTTCACAACCAGATGGGTGTTGATTTCAACATTTGTTCACTACAAGATATTCATTACATGCTAGCAAAAAACAGAACAATAATGCTGTCAGTACAAGAGAAGTACAATACCATTCAGCTGGCAGATTATTTACTTGTAATTAAGCTCCTGAAGAAAATATAAAATAAACTTTTTATAGAAAAAATAGACAGACTTGTCTGCACTGATGTTATCAAAAAGTGTCTGAAAATGTCTTTTTGTCTGTTTGTGATTATGTATTTCATCAAATATACTTTTTTTGTTAATAGCCTGGTTTATTTCTGAAACTGTGTTTAGTAAAATTCACAACTAAAGGGGCTTAGATGTATGTATTGGGAAAAGAAATGTAATTATATAACCAATAAATAAACTGTATCCATTTATCCTTGATATTAAAGCAAAGGTAAAGGTGGATTTGTTGAATCGTGTTTAGTTTCATGAGATGGCATCAGTTCTACTAGACAGTCCCCTTGTCATATCCCACGATGATTATATCAAGATAGAATTGTGCTCGCCAATTATATATTTTATCAGTAAGTAGCTATCTATGTCACATTATGCCCCTATATGTTCCAAACTCAATAAGATGGGTAAAGTGCCAAACCCTGTGGAAACTCTAGTCAAGCAGTACAGTTAGTTAGACAAATGGTGGCCTGTGTGTTAGACAATGACCGATATAACAGAAAACTCAAACTGTATACCAGGTACTTATCAAAACAGAGTAAAGCTTGAGTGGTATAGATTGATTAAAGTATTGTGGGAGTCTTGTATTTACAACTGCACACACTTGATAGTATTCAGAGAATTATGCTACAGGGAAAGTGTGAGGGCCCTGTACATCCATTCTGTGCAATGATAACCATTCATGGAGCAACAATGTTCAACATAACTTGAGTCACTTTAAAATTCATTTAATAACATATATTTATAACTATTCAATTGACAAAAAAAACACTTTTTTGAAGAAATTAATTGTAATTTTCTAATTTCAATATGTTTTAATTTTACAGTGGCATGTTAATAAAATTGTCGATGAATTTGTTTAAATGATACAACAATGCTATGCCTGTTGACCTTAATACAATGGCCTGATCTTTAAAGTGATTTCTGTTATTAGATTGTCTCTTAGATTGTCTCCATAGTGCCGTTATTGTATACACACTTTTATTAAACAGGGGATTGATAGGAAGTGGCTCACCATGCCCATGTCCTAAATCTGGCTTATTACTTGCAGTGTGTGTGTGTGTGTTTCATTCGCCAGGGGTTATGACTTATTTAGAACAACGATAGGTATTGTAACTGACACAAGTGCTGACATTTAACAAACTTGTCTTCAATATGTCCTATAGTTGAATATCTGTACACAGCCTTTTCAACCAACTTGACAAATTATTATGTGATATTGTCATACCTTAAAATCTAGAGGCCACGCTGCAACCTTTAAGATAAAGTCCTGTCCAATTTGTTACTTTAAAGGCAAAATCACTTAAGTGTTTTATCTGTTGAATGTTAAATGATAGTCCATAGCTGGTCTGGATACAATTTATCTACTTTTACGGTTTTCCTTTTATAAAAAATAATTGAATATGGTTAAACACAAAAAAAAACCAGCTTGAAAACTATATCCTTGTCTCTTTGAATATAACTTTCAATACACAACTGACTTGTTCTTTTACAATACTGCTAATTTTTCTCGGAACCCTGATTAACGTCATTGACATCAATTAATTCATCCCCTATTTTCGCATTTTACCAGACCTTTTTTAACAATTTAATTTACTGGTGTTTTCTTCCATTTTTCTGTTGTGCTTTTTTTAAGCCTGTGCCTCGAGCATGTCCATTTAAAACATAATACCAAAGTTTTAGTGTAATACCTCTTCATTATATGTTATTGAGAACAGAAGGCAGGCATTACCATTGGTTGTCATTATTGTGGGGTCTATTGTAAGGGTCCAAATGTGAACAATATCGTGTCACAGCAGGCAGAATAAGAGGGAAAACATTGGGGGGGGGGGGGGGGGCAGCGGAACAATAGTGGCAACACTGAGACAAAGTTTGGGAGTTTCCAAAGACACATTAATGCATGCTTTTTAGTTCTAGCTAGAGTATTTAAAACCTTAGATATTCAACACTTTAAAGAGTTGTGCTTTGTATACTGGTAGTACAGTATGTGTCCATTTTATGCACCAAGTCTCACATCATCTTATAATTGTTTCTTGAATACATGTAACATAAATTAATATGGAAAAAAACTGTTATTTGTACTATAGCTGTCTGTCAAGTAGTGTGTAGATTATTTATGTTTTGTATAAACCAATAACTGTGGAGTAGAGCACAGTAGGGTAGAAGTTTTTTGGGTACTGTTCATAGGGTCAGTGTCTGATACATCATCGCCACGGAGACAAGCTGACGGCCTCACTTGTAAAGAAAACACTTTTTCATTTTACAGGCATGTTTATTTAACTTTCTCGCTATTTTCTTTTTAAAATGATATCTAATTTGAAATGTTTTGATAGATTTAAGATCATTTGGAAAATAATGACGACCGCAATCGTGCTAGCCAGTTTATAAGGGAGTGAAGATGATTGAAGTCCAGGCTGACCGGCAGGCTTTACTTTGCTGTGTAAATATTCACCCTCATCTGTGGAAAGGGGGAGAAAGTTGAGATGTTTGATATCCCTGGCAAAAGAAGACCATTCTTATCTATAATTAATACACAGTGATAGTTTCCCCCAAAAATGTGGAAACTCAATCAAGTCAGGAAAGGGAAAGGGGGAACGCAGTCGATCCATATTGATCATTTGTGCAGATAAAACACAAACTAATTCGCAAGCTGTAATGCATGGAGGTTATTTGACAATCCAAACTTCTGGAAATGGATTCCTCTTTGGAAAGAATTGTTCTTGATAATTACACAGCTTTGTGGCTATACAAAGTTTAAATACAAACAGTTTGTGAAGGAGACCCTGTTTGTAAGTCTGATGTGAAGTAGAAATACAGAGTACTGTAGAATGGGTTATGTTCCAATGTTGTGTAGATGATTGTGTTGTTTGTGTTGGGTGAGGCGTTATTGACAACAGTGCTTGCATATAATGAACATCGTCATTGGTAACTAATGTTACTCTCTGCCAAACTTTGAGAGCATTGGTTCCTAAAATGTGGCTCAGAAGCTTATTCATTACTTGTGTGCGTTTTTGCAGACTTTTGTTCCAGTGAAAACGCTGGTTTTAATCATGGGTAATTTGTAGAACACATTCTCTAATGACATTGTCCTAACTAATTCTAGAAGCAATCAGGCAGGCCCTTTTCATGTGTATTTGAAGGTGACAAATTAATCGGATTCTTCTCGATAAGCTTGGCTAAGAGTACTAGACACATCACACGGAAACTCCTCACTAATTAGTTGAAAATATCTCATCTGAAAAAACAATTCCCTCCAGTAACTGTGTTTTGTTGATGGTTTCAGTGGCTCTTTAAATATACTTGTAACTAGTGATCTCTTCATGGCGCTCTCAGTTGGCTGCCAAGCATGAAAAACAGTCTTTATTGTTTACAGGTTTGGAAGTATATACGTTGTAGAGATCTATTGTTGTAGGAATAATTATGTAAATTAGAAAGAGGGAAAATTATCATGATAATACAGCCTAGGTGGTTTTGGGGTTGTATGGGATGTTGGACGTGACAGTGTAGTTATGCATTTTGTCTACATTTTGTATAGGCTGTCAGCGGGTATTCAGAATTTGAAACTGTTCCCGTCATCTTACATTGTTTAGCTCACTGGCCTGGTTTAGTATTGCCTCGTTTTCTCTAATTCAATTATTTGGCAGTTTTCAAGGGCTGCATCCTGTCTTATATTACACCCATCCCTTCTCTGTTCCCCCGTCTCAATCCGGACTTCACACCTCGAATCATAACAACCCATCTTTACCCCAATGTTAATAAGATGGGTTTTTAAATGCCACATATTGGTACAAACAAAAAAGCAAGGTATTTCGTGTTGGGAAATCTATCCTAGGATCAGACTATTTAAGCCATAATAAGATGTGTTTGTAGATAGATCTATTGGGGTAACCCGAGAGTTATATTCTGCCCCAGTTCTTGATTGATATCTATCTATCTAATAATTGATGCATGAACTTGATAAATTTAAAATACCAACTGCATTCATTATTCGCTATTTGAATGGAAATATTTTATACGCAAAGTATGTACATGTTGACATAACGGTCCTTACAAGACTATGGTTATTGTATTTTAATGAGATAATTGCCTGATTAGATTGTTAACTCTTTCCAAGGGTGTATTAAAGATACAGGAGAAGGTTTTGTATGGTTTGCATGTGATAAAATCATGCTGAACACACATTTATCAGAACAATACATCCCATATAGAGAGAAGCCCCCATAAAAAGGTAGAAATTGCCAAGTTTTCTGTTAAAGATCTTCCAAAGTCAAACTAGAGGTAGGAAGATCACCCAAAGTTTGATGGACAAAGTTTTTTATTTCATTTAAACTAATTGATCTAACTCTGCATGCTCCTGCAGCGCCCCCTGTAATGATGATGTCTATATAGATGATGATGATGATGATGATGATGATGATGATGATGATGATGGAGCATTTTTTATGCGTGTAGTTTTCCTGAACATGTACTTTAACTCAGAAGTTTCTTTGTGACCAAAATGGATGAAATTTGATTTTGAGTTTTTGGAATGTAGAATAAACAATAATTAATCTGTCACCATACCTGTCATACTGCATGTGCCTGAGTGTAACCAGCTGTTTTAGTAAAAATGAACTATCCTTACTTGTGTTACCGTCGTCCTTAGATCTTGTGTTGACGTTGTAAATAAAAGTAATGAGCTGATTTTTGATAAACACTTTTTTTCAAAATCTTGTTTGCTCCAGATTCGAAAATCCAACTACAGTATTGAGGAGTGAAAACTAGCAAGTTAATTATGTGTAAATATTTCATTTATTCTATCAGATTTCAGTTAATTTCTGATCCTATCACTTATGTGTATGATCAAGTAATTATGTGCCATTATAGAAATATAGGAGCGAGGCTAAATTTCTTACAGACCCGGGCTTCAATTATGGATATTCACAAAACCCGAGTTTGAAAATTGGGGCCGAAATCTATGCCTACAGTCGGCTAATAAACACATTTTGCCTCCCACATTTTACATATACTTTCATTGGTAGTTTTAGAACTATCAACTGCGCCTTTACATGGTTTCTATATGTGAAGTGTTCAGATCATTTTAATTGATGTATGTGTGAAGTTTAATTGAGACATAATTTTATAGGTCACTAAATAGACTGAAATGTTTATAACAATGAAAATTAAGTATGCAGTAAATGTTTTTATTGTTTTAAGGGCTCTATTTCCACAATTAAAATGCCAACCCAGTAAAATGATCATTGTCCAATTATATGGCATACATTTTATGTCAGGTTCCATTACTGACTGACAGCTTGAAGTGAAAGGCTGAAAAGTTTGGAAGATAATTTTATGATAATCAAATTACCATGCATTTCCAACCTGCATAGGAATTCAATTTTCTTCTCACTTTGTTGTTATCTGTATTGGTATTAAAGTGTTATTTTTTTCTCCCTTTACTTAAAGACAATCATTTAGAGCTAAAAATAAATGTCAGTGAGTTTGCAGGTTTTACTTTGACGGTAATGGTGTGTCAATTAAGGAATCATCTCTTTTTTTGAAAATTCATGGCAAAAACCTTTTTTCCCCAGATTTAGAAAGATCAAAGAAGCCTCTTCCACTGTATGTATGCCCAATGTTGAACTAACAAAGACGCCTCTTCCACTGTATGTATGCCCAATGTTGAACTAACAAAGATGCCTCTTCCACTGTATGTATGTCCAATGTTGAACTAACAAAGA
>ENA-OREC01000680-OREC01000680.1-marine-metagenome-genome-assembly--contig:-NODE-680-length-14485-cov-15.065658_pt1 | contig 14485 bp, 9 predicted proteins | sample MGYA00248626_ERZ508543 | MGnify/ENA primary metagenome ERZ508543 (study PRJEB26211, sample SAMN05518279) | marine metagenome | isolation source: Puget Sound, Washington, USA | host: Bankia setacea... | reverse complement strand
AACATGTTTCATACACAGCTCGCTAAGTCGTCACATGTTAAACGTTACCTACTTAAATTCATATCCTCCGCCGTAATGACAACTCAAATAAAAAACATTGTATTCATCAGTTGTTACTGTCTGTTGTCTGTAACCTGTTTATTTTTGTCTGTATGGGGTTTAACGTCATTGTTAGCCCTTTTTAGGCCATTTCAAAGGTAGTCAGTATTTTAAGGATTTACCTGATTGCCATAACCAGTGCTTTCCTTAGATCTTTGCAAATAACTTACAGCTTTCCCGCTTGGTCAGTGGTAGGAGGCAAATGACTTCACAATGTGCCTTTGGTCAACTTCCCGTAGTCCCTAGCCGACCGGACGGACGGACAGAATGAGAAAGGACGGACAGACAATGCCAAAACACTATCCCGCCTCGAAATCTTCCGGACGGATAGTTTATCTGTCTACTATGTATATTTGAAAGTAAAACAGGGCCGTAACTCTATATTAAGTTGGTGCAGTACAACGAAACCTGGTGTGAGCCGTCCTCATATGCAAGTTCATATCTCTGTAAAATAACAATAAAATCTCTAACGATCGGACAGAAAAGCGTGACGGACGGAAGAACTGACCAACGAAAAGGCTTCGGACGGACGGACAACGCCAAATCTATCGACGGGGGATGATAAGGATCTTTAACTGTGTTCGACTGGTGCAATAAATTAGTGATGTCATTGCTTTACGGGAATGATACAGTTTAGTTATTCGTTATTAAGTTATTAAGTATTTGTGTGTTCTCTTTGAAAATGAGTTCATTTCATTTCCGACTTATGTATTGTTTTATGTGTGTATATTGCTTTAATGTGTGCTATCCATAAAGAAGACGAACGGAATTGTGCGCACAATACTCTTAATATTCTTGTCTCAACTGGTTAGGTGATTGAATTTGAAGGTAATCGCTAAGCGATGTGCATCATAGTTGTGTGTAAAACATGTAATGTACACAAACATCTCATTTACAACAGCTCAGGTACAATAGGAGTCACACAAAAATCTCACATACCATCATACAAATACATAAACACCTGTATCACTACACAATAACGTAAAACAAAAATCTGTTGTACATGCTTTTATTGTAAACTCATACAAACATACAATATTGAAAAGGAACATGAGCAATTTAAATATCATGGGATCTTCTTGTTTACAAATAACAATACAAGTCAAGAATAAGGAATAACATATACATGTGTATTGTATTTATATAAAGTAAATAGAGAGCCTTTTTCCACTGTGATGTGTTTTCTGTTGACACCTTCGTTTGTTGATCTGTAGTTCTATGGGTGAACTGAAAAAAAAAGATACGCAACTATTAGTTATTTTGTACAGTAACTTAGCGATTATACTGCTCTAACTACTTAACTTACTTCAACTATCTTAAAACAAGAAGTTTTTTTTTATATACGGCGAACGTTCCGTGCATGTAAGTCCGATATTATTAGTTGTTATCGTTTGTAAATACTTACTGCAGGTGTATCCAACAGCATGGACACATGCTAACTTATGCTGATCCCATAAAGTTCCAGGAGCACAGATGAATTGTTGCCAGTAGTAAGTAATTGTTCCATCATCAGCTGTTGCTAGATGAGTGCATTTACAAAACTTCTGGCAGTTTGTCCCTTCAAAAGCCCGGTACTGTACATGAGCGTATTCGTTAAAGGTGCAAGGATCTGTCAATGAAGTAACATGGTTCATGCCAATGTAATGTCCAATTAGTTTCATTGTTTCACGATACACTGCATAGTACATGTTAAATACGGATTCGATTTGAAAATAAAAGAGAAATTTACGGAAAAGAAGATGATATATTTATAATAAACTGCTTCATATAACTAGCGATGTAGAAATTAAAAACCAGGCTTCAATTATTTATTACAGGACCGATTACAGATAACCTACCTGCTATAGTACATGTGGTATCATGGCCATAGAAAGCTGAAATAGACGAATAATGGGTGTATGTATTTGATGACTTACATAGAGAACCACAATATAAAGAGATGTACAAATCCGAGTAATAATATTCTGATTTTAAGGTTGACATAATCAATGTTACACATTCCACATGTAATCATTTAATCATCATAATGAACCGTATACCTCATGTGTTTTTAAGGGGTATTTTTACTATATCTCACACTGAGTTGTTTTTTGTTGTACTCCTGAACAATTGTTTTTGAGATATCCAGACATACATACATACTCTCTTACAGACACTCATATAACACAAACAATAATGCACATATTGGCATCACAGGATTTACCTTTTAGAAAAAAAGAGTAACATGATAGAATTAAATATTGCACATATTTGAATATCTTCAATAAACGTGTTCGATATTATGTTGTAACATAGAAACCAATAACAATTAAACAACAAATAAAACACACTTGTACCAATTTAAATATGGACAACTATTACATTAGATTATAAGTATCCAACTTTATAAACGACATTATATTCATTGACATGTGGTGCACTAAGTTTCATGTTTCACTCATTTAGTTGTTCAGACTATGCTGTACAAAACAGTTGCACATTGTGTAGAACCTAGACTTTCGTCAAGGCAGATTTCTTTACAGATTGGATTAACATTACAAGTTTTCTAAATCATTAATTCAACATAAACTAACAGTGAATATAGACAATTATCCTGTTTCAAACACTGTTTTTATTGAATTTAATCCACATAAGCCTTAACAAAGTATGATAAGAATGAGAACACCCTTGAGAACAGGACTTGAAATGCAACGAGTATAAACAGTCCAAATAAATCAAAGTGTACTTACATTCAGCTGGAACCGCTAGCACAGTGAATACTGCTAGAACGATGAATGCGTTAGTCATCTTGGTCAACGTTGTAGTGGGTCTGTGAGGATAGAAACACTGACTGTTTATAGTGGATGAGAATTCAATTGAAGGATCCACAATTTATAGGATTTAAGATATGCATAGCCAACGGATACCGTCCAATTAAAAGTCAGCAATTGCAAAATACATATAATATGTTCGGTCTTTACAACGCATATATACAACGTACTGTAAATACAATGAACGACTCAATAACTGTGTCCTTGACAAAACTAGTAGCTACGTTAAAGACATACGGGTATGTTGTAAAGCAGAAAGCAAAACTTCATTGATTCATATTTAACGACATTAGCTTTACACTTGTGTAAGAGATCAAATATATTTAAGGGCCGAATAATTGAGTGCGCAGAATGAATGTATATTTGGCAGTTTATAGGTTCCTAGAACCATCGCGCCGACAACATGTACTAATTGACTCGTCTTTTCAGTTAAAGTCTTATTTTATAGTGCAATTACTTGCAATGAAAGTACCATGTATAAGTCCGTTTCGGATTGTTTTCACAGTATAACTGTGGTGTATTTTGTAGACAGACTTGCATTTCCCTAAAACAATGTTTTTGAACAGACTCATACTGTACTGAGTAAAAAAAGACGTAAGTCTAGAAGGCATTGACCTCTGAACATATACTCAGACAGACTGTTATAAATATGATATAACAGTTTAACTTGTCGCGCCTTTGTATATCGATCTTTAACGTACACACATTCCACTACTGAACATTAAATCATCTTAAAACATTGCCCTAGCTGACAATATCGCACCGTAGTCAAACACCTTTTATAACTAAACGTATCAGTAATACACATAAAAAGGCATGTCTACCGAAAACCTTTTTTACATTAACCATCAGATAGATGTTTGATATTGTTTAATTGGTTTAGCATATCGTTGTAAACATCCGTAAAATGATACCATTGTGAAGCTGTACGTGATGGCACGATCATTATTACTTGAATATAATTGCTTCCGCCCATATTTGCGGTGTAAAGCTTGTTTACAAATATATTATTTGATCTTTAAGACATGCTTACACAAATGATTTGTCGTTTGCAATTTTATTCAAATAATGATTTCCCCAAATGTAACATGCGTAGATTTGGATCGAGCCTACAAAGGATTCAAACAGCTGGAACTGAACTGAAAGTTATATGTCGTACTGTTTTATGTTAATCATTTAAACATTTAATAACCTTATACATGTTCCATCAATTGTATCCAGGATTAAACTGAAATAAACAGTGTTACACAAGAGTACCTAGGTAATTACAATGATGCACAACAACAAGTGTCGAACCTCAACAATGCCAGTTTGCATCTGGATAAGTGTTGCTATCTCGATGAGTTTGAACAATTTCATTTTTGTTCATCAACAAAAACGTGTGGCATAAGACTATAATAATTTAAATGTCTTGAACGGTCAGTGTCATCTTACAGATACCTTGTAGGCAAAGGTCAAGGTCTTCTTAGAATATGTTATTAAAACAAGGGAAGAGGACATTTCGTTGGTTTAAACAAACTAAATAGTTCAACTAGTCTAACAACATGTCAAGACTCTTTAAAAAGTACATTTGGTAAACTGTTTACAAAAGTTATAAATAATAGGTTGTCTAATTGGGCAGAGAATTATAATCTTTATACAGAGGCACAGGCAGGTTTTAGAGTACATATGAGTACTGTTATAACATTACATGGATTGATAAATAACTTAAAATACAGTTTTTTTGCAAACTATACTAAGGCCTTTGATTTTATTGTAAGAGATATAATTTGGTACAAACTGTTAAAACGTTAGGTGGTTAACTTTGGGGTTAAAACTTTGGATATCATTATGTCAATATATGAGAAATTTAAAACTACATGTAGAGTTAAATACGACAACGTGCTAAGTGATAGTTTTGTTTGTAGTTTAGGAGTCAGGGAGAGAGTTGGTCACCTTTTCTTTTTTTCTATATATTTAAATAATATTGAAGACTATTTTATGACCAATGGTGTTGATATGGGTATGTTGAAGTTATTTGTACTTTTGTAAGCTGTTGATATTGTAATTATATTAGAAAGTGAGACAGGATTACTAGGATGTTACTGTGATAGATGGAAACTTCAAGTAAATATTATGATTTTCAAGAAAGATGGTATAAATGGAAGAAACCTGTCTTTTACATATAAACATGAGAAGTTAGAAATTGTTAAATATTTTTAGTATATCCGTGTTATTTTTACAACTGGTGGCTCATTCAATGCAACTTAATATGATTCGTTGCATGGCCAAGCTTTGAAATCATTGTTTACATTAAAATCATACCTCATTAGATTTCCAAATATGACAGTTATACACAAACTGGATGTGTTTGATAAGCCCATAGAACCAATTTTAAATTATTCATGTGACATTTGGGGTGTAAATGAAGCTATTATGTTAGAAAACATGTTTACATGCATTTTGTAAATCAAGTCTTGGTGTAAGAAGTCAAACGAACAAAAGCTTTGTTTGTGGTGAATTAGGTAGATAGCCTAAAAGAATTATAAGAATTGAACGTGTGATTAAATATTGGTTTAAAATTGTTAAATGTACAAGTGCAAACTATATAAAGAATATTTATAATGTAATGTTACAGGAATTGATTATGTATCCAAATAGAAACTCTCGGTTAAGACTGTGTTAGAGAATTTAGGTTTTTACAACGTATGGTTAAATCAGGGAGTGAAAATCGAAATCGAAATCGAAATCGAAAACTTATTTAAAAAAATGTTTAAACAACGTCTGAGAGATAATATTTTACAGGACTGGAATAGTGAAATAGAAAATTCTTCAAGAGCAAGAACATATAGTGTTGTATAGCAATAGTCTTTCATGTTGAGAACTATGTTAAGAACGGAATATATTATGAACATTGCATCTACAGTTGATATACCTGACCACAGTGTGCACCACTGACTATATACTTATTTATAAAACTAACTTTAGGGATGCCTATGTTGTTGGTTTTACGTCCAATTGTCGTTGTTTATCTTAAATATAGCTCAATGTTCACATTACAGAAAACGACTGGTTTAGTACTGTTAGCGATCATCGTTTGTTTTTGTACTTCAAATGGTATTGAAACATTGTGAGAAGTATTGATGAGAAACCAATCAAACTAAATGAACGCGGGTATTCATCATCTATAACATTCATATATATATATATATATATATATATATATATATATATATATATCTTTATGGACAGTATTAATGAGTTGGCAGAATCCATTTAAAACTATTAATATGTTCCACGAACGGCCACGCCGACAACATTTAGTATCGCACTCGTACATTCAGTGTTAAACTAATAAAGAAAAAACTAACTATATTCCCCCGGTCAACATTACGATATTGATTAACCTTAATTATCATCTTAATCGGTTAACACAATAATACACTTGGTGTTCTTCTAGGAAAATAGAGGAAGATGACACTGTATTTGCCGTTTTGTGTTGATATGGTAACAATATATGTCCAAATAACGTATGTTATACTTCCCACTTTGCTAGTTGTAAAACCCATTAATAAACACGTTTCGGGTAGTTTATTTTTTTAAACATTAAGTGTGTTTCGTCTGATATGGACTGACTTACATCTTAACACATATTGATTGTTTACTGATAAAACCCATCGTGAGTTACATTCGACATTCGTTAAATTACCATACGAGTTTGGGTAGACTTGTAATGTAATAAGGTCGTACGAGTTAGGTCTTAGAAGCAATGATCGACTCTAAATAAAGGATGAACTTCATGTGCCTCTAAGCCAGTTATAAATGGGAGAACTTTAAATATAGATACGTAGTAAACCATAACGAAATATTCGACGAACCTTTTGATTACAATTGACCCTGCAGTTGTGTACACATATCGGTATGCAGTTCTTTTGTAAAGACCTAGTTGACCTTTTCACTTCAATCAAAACACTTGCGAATGAACCTATTCGGATATCATTTAGTGAAATGTAAATCTATATATATCAGCATTTAATTTCGACAGTATAATGTTATTAGTGTATATGGTTTAATACCCTGTTCACACACATATTTGCATGGATTTGATGACAGTTAAACAGTCATCACGCATTTTACTGATCCGTTAAGTCTTAATTTGATAACACTCTATTTGTTGTTTGACGCGAGTGTAATTGATACATTTAAATTAATTTTGAGTAGCATAATTGAACTACTCCATGTCTTTATATAATAATAACTCGTCACTGTAAATTTCGAAATGTATTTAGACATAGCTGTACAGTTGGACAACAGATAGTTAGAAACGAAAAATATTTAGGCCATTTCATTGACTTAAAAGACACAAAACAAACATAACCGTTGGTATTTTATGGGAGATAGATCGTCAGGATTTATATAATGCAGGACATCCAAGTTGCTAAAACATATGAGGACAATGTGGTGAGTATTGTTTACATATTTTATGTTTTGCGTAATGAGCATTTAACCATCTACACCAATAACAATAAGGGTTTTCACATCTGCGAACTTTTTAATACTTAAATCATTATGAACTAAATGCATTCCAATAAGTATAGGTCATGAAAGATTTCGATTGGTTGATGTTGATTCGTTATTCGAAGACTATCCGTGCCTCCCAAACGTACATCTAATACTTTTTGATTATTATGAGTTTGCCAAAAACCGTTATTTGTCGAATGTTAACTGGTACTTTGTTTTGCTTTTGACGATATTTAACGTGGGGGCTTACTTGACAGTTAAGTCAATCTTACATAAGGCACTCAATTTTATTTTAGTTCGATTGTGAAATCACGCTCGAATATATTCCTAGAACCAACCAGTACTAAGCAATATGAGTAACGTTTCTTGCTCAAGGAAACAACGGACGCAATTGATGTAGCTCCAACCCACGACCTACACATTACGAGTCAGACGTGCAACCCACAGCGCCACGCCGCCTCTTGTCACTTTCGTTGAGTTCAATCAGAAAAACGCAGTCTGACTACATTCAATGAAATACTTTTTAAAACTTAAAACGAACCGAAATGGGCTTATAAATGGGCTACTGGTCATAAATAATGGTAATATAAAATACGAAGTTTTAATGTATCCCGTTGAAATCTAATAACAAAACGGCAACTCAAATATAGCGGTATCACCTCTTCTTGTCCTGGTATCAAATAGCACGAACCTGACTATTCATTAACAAAGTATCTTGTTATCTTTATTGTTAAACTAACACGTACGGGTGAAATATTCAAGTGTGTCGACTCAACGCTTCTAGGAACATAGTAAATGCCAAATATATACCCATTTAGCTCGCTAAAAATAGTGCCCGTGATTAAAATAGATATTTGACATACGTGTCACAGATGATACTTCGATAAATAAGAATTAACTTCTGCTCCACACTTTTGTATCTTAGCTTTTAGTTTTGTTAACGACACCATAAGTGAATCATTAATTGTACTTATAGTAAGTTAATGAAATGTTATTAGTGAATATTTTTTCAATAATTCAGGCATTGCATAATTTTGATTGGTCGGTTTTCGTTGGGCCTGCGTGTCCCAAACTTAAGAATTTCTATAAATTGTGGGTCCTTCTACTGAATCCTCATCCACTCTAAACAGTCAGTGTTTCTATCCACACAGATACACCACAACGTTGACGAAGATGACTAGCGCATTCATCGTTCTATCAGTATTCACTGTGCTAGCGGTTTCAGCTGTCTGTAAGTACACTTTGATTTATTTGAACATTATTCATTTGGAAATTTCAAGTACAACCCATGTTTCATTCGTTCACTAATGTGTTAAACTAAAATGTTAAAGTAAATTCACAATAAATTTAGTGTTAACTACATAACTGCTCATATTCACAGCTGGTTTATGTTGTATTGCTGTTTTTTTATTGCTGATCCAATCAGTCATGTTCTTCTTTGTATATCATTATGTGAAAAAATGAAATAGTCAGTAAAGAAGCGGAATAATTAGTGTAAATGGAATGTCTTAGTGGTACAATTTAAAACTATTTAATATAAGTATCAGTAACATATTGACACTGTTAACATATTGACACTGTTAACATATTGACAACGTTAAATTGGTAGTGTCAACACCTAAACTTAACTAATAAAAAATTCTTTTTATAAATATGTTGACTTGGATTTTAAAGTTCGTCACATTGTATTCCTCTACATTAGTTATGCATGACACACATTGCAATATTTGTATATTTCAGCCGCCTATGAGACTACATGTACCATAGCTGGTAAGTCAAACGTTTTAAGCACGTACCTAGTAAATCGTCCTATGTATGAACTAATACATTGTTTCTAATGCTAACGTAGTTAATTAACATTCTTTGCTATAAATATAAAGTTTTAAGTATGTTCTATTGTGTCAAGTTCTCATTTAAAAGTATGTTTATACATCGATCCTGTATTGAACATGTGATACGCAGGTTATCGTGAAACAATGAAACTAATTGGACAATTACATTGGTATGATACCTGTACTTTCCATCGTTTACAGATCCTTGCACCTATAACGACTACGCTCATGTACAGTACCGGGCTTTTGAAGGGACAAACTGCCAGAAGTTTTGTAAATGCACTCCTCTAGCAACAGCTGCTGATGGAACAATCACTTACTACTGGCAACGATTCTTCTGTGCTCCTGGAACTTTATGGGATCAGCATAAGTTAGCATGTGTCCATGCTGCTGGATACACCTGCAGTAAGTATTTACAAACGATAACAACTAATAATATAGGATTTACATGCACGGAACGTTCGCCGTATATAAAACAAACTTCATGTTTATACAACTATTGTTTTAAGATAGTTAAAGTAAGTTAAGTAGTAGAATCGCTCAGCTACTGTACAAAATAACTAATAGTACTTTTTTTTCAGTTCACCCATAGAACTACAGAGCAACACTTGAAGACGTCAAAAGAAAACACAACACAATGGAAAAAGGCTCAGTATTTACTTTATATAAATACATTACACATGTACATTTTATTTCTGATACTTGACGTTTATTGTTATTTGTAAACAGGAAGATCCCATGCTATTTAAATTGCTCATATTCCTTTTCAACATTGTATGTTTGTATGTGTTTACAATAAAAGCATGTAAAACGGATTTTGGTTTTACGTTATTGTGTAGTGATACAGTTGTTTATGTATTTGTATGATGGTATGTGAGTTTATTGTGTGACTCCTATTGTACCTGAGCTGTTGTAAATGAGATGTTTGTGTACATTACATGTTTATACACAAAACTATGATGTACATCACTGAGCGACTACCTTCACATTCAATCACCTTACCAGTTGAGACAAAAATATAAAGAATACTGTGCGCACATTTCCGTTCATCTTCTTTCAGAAAAGCACACATTAAAACGATATACACACATATAAACATGTTTACGTGTGTGCATGTGTGTGTGCGTGTGCGTGTGTACGTACGTGTATGTGTGTGTGCTTGCGATTGGAGTATGTGCAAGACAATATCCATATATGAACAAACTCAACGATGTGCACATAAGCGTACGTTTAGATTAACATAAATACCAATAGAAATGCACATGTAGATCATATTAATACTTACCTAACAAAGTAGTATGTCTTACAGATTTACAAATAAATTCAATATTCTTATTTTCATTTTGATTAACAACATTCATTCCAGTCAGTCAATAAGTATATTACTTTCATTCTGGGGCAAGGATTAAAAATGTTTATAATAGTATCACTGTCCCATTTCTGACTGATCAAACTGTACAATAAACTCCGCTGTTCAAAGATGCTTTGACAAGTTGTAAACAAGTGTTCAACAGCATTATTTACTATAAAACGATTTAATAGAACTATTAAACAAATATTTTCAAACATACGCGAGTACCATTCTGACTCTGTTTTCCCAGTAATGACATTATGGACTAACTTTTTCCATTGATGTTTATGTGGGAAAATACCAGTTTGCATAAAATCAAGTAAATACATTTCAAGTAAATATTTCCGAAGAAGTCTAACAATTTCAGGAACACATCCATAGTGTGGGGTATTACGTTTATCATGATAAAATACAACAATTCTATAAAGAAATATAGATCTTGAAATATGTAAAGAAGGCACATGTGTCTCGGAAAAAAGCAGTTTACGTTGTTCAATTTGCAAGCAAATATTACGGCTACCTATGCGACTCACACATATATCTGTCCTCGTATATTTAGATATGCACTGTATACATTTTAAACAAAACCCGTGTGATTTTTCTAGCATTTATTTCAAATTATTATTTAAGATTGGCCATATTTCGCAACCGTATAAGGCTCTAGGCATAATAATAGAGTTAGAGTTAAGTGTCTAAGATATAAGATTTAGTATAGATATCAACTATAAGGTAAACTAGTATGTGAGAATTAAGACAATATCCACTATTTTAGACTACAGCCTTGGCTTCTAAATTCGAATCGATAGGTGAGCTAGACAACTTTCATATATATTTTTGATCATGTGGCCACCTGTTTTCGCAGTCCTTAATTTGGTTTACAATTTGTTTGTTGTAACATGTATTATTGCCTCATTTGCTGTAATAAGTGTCCAAAACTTCATTTAAACTCTTAGTTGTCACTTATTTCATCAACCATATACTGTTAATTTTGGCTCTTTGTGCATAGACATTTAGTTTCTTAAAGACATTTCTTTCTCCATTGGTTACTACGTATCTAAGTGTACTTATTTTAGTTAAACAGTTAGTGGTGTCATCCTGACGTGTACATGATTACATATTGAAATACATACTATATAACATATTCACCTACACCAAGCATACACGAATCGACCGTACAGTAATACCACACATGTATATAGCATTAAACTAAAGAGATTAAAGAAGAAAATGCAAATATATATAATACTAAAAGTACGGTTACATATGTAATGCTGTTTTTACTATGTGCAGTATTCTTCAAGTTACGATAGTGATTGAGATGTTGGTATATCTATTTCGGAAATGTATCTTGATGGCTTAAAGATAAGATTATAAATGCTACTAAAAACGAAGATAGTATCAAACTTAAGCTTAATAAAAATGAAATAAAACTAAATGATTTAAAGAAAGTTAAATATCATGTGTAAGTGTACGACTTAAACAAGTCTTACACTTATGCAAATGAAAAGGTTTAAAACAAGGCTTCGAAATCAAAATATTAAAGGGAAATAACCAGACGTGTTACATTTGAGCAATTTAAGACACAGTGATCTCCCGTGACAAGTATAATCATTGTACTGTAAGCGACGTAACCCAATACAATAACTTTATTTCCTCCACATTTGAGGATTGTATGTAACAAATTGTTTGTTTTTTACAAACGTTAAGGAACAAAGCAAACAGAACAAACAAACAACACAACACTGGAAAAATGCAGATAGTTAACTGCTCAGGGCTATAATACAAGATTGGATACGTTCAGCAAGCTGCATGTATATACAATGAGGATCTGGTGTATGAGTACATACATAAACTCATACTCGTGTTGATAAGTGTGCGTGTGTGTGTGATGTATGTGTGTGTACGTGCGTGTACGTGTGTGTGTGGGTGTATGTTGGTGAGTGTAATATACGTACAGAAATACACGGTTACGTTAAAACAAGATCAGGTAACGTACATTGAATAACGAGGCATAAACATTTAAGAAACATATTAAGTAAGTCATCATCGTGAGTAAACGGACACATATTTGCACCAAGAAGTAATATATAGCGTGTGAAACTGTTTAGCTGTGAATATTCGTTAAGTATAGTTGGATCAACCGTTGGAAGGTCTAAATAAAGCGAATGTCTCAGTTCCAGTGTACGGATGCACTCTGTCAAAAGACTTGTTTGCGTTTCCATGTAGTTTTGAGTGGAATCGATGATGTACTTCTTAATAATTAATTGTTTTCTGAGACAATGTGATGGAAGACTAATTCATTTGTGCAAGAAGTTAAGTTTCATGATATCAACGTTGCATGATATGTTATGCAGTCCCAACATGGATTCGCAAATACTGAATGCTATACTGTACATCAAAAGTTTAAAACATCATAAAGGATCTGCGTGACGAACATGTTTATGAAATACAAGAAGTTGTCAATTTCAGAATAAAGGAAATAAGATTCTCAGGGTCATGTTGAAACAGGTGATATATATTTTGTAAACATCCTGCAGCTTGGGTTTCAATTTCAGGAAGTAGTAATTGTTCTTTGTCCCATTGGAAGTTAAAGAATGAGGTTATGTTTTGAAATGTCATCAGCTGAAGTTCAAATTACAATTTTTCCCCCCGCTGGGTTAAAGTGTAAGGTTATGTAAATAGGTGAATAGGATGTTATTCTTCACATGTGGTAAGAATATGATCCGGGAAGAATAAGGTCCTACAACGCTATATGCGAATCCTGTGACCAATGAATGTTTCAAGATAGCTGATATTGTGTGGTTTAATTTGTTTGTCAACAAGACTTCTCATAATGTTTCGAAAGAATTTAAAGTACAAACAAACACCGATAATCAGTAACAGTAAACATAACTAGATGCTGATAAATGCTCTATGCGATTTGTAATGATAGAATATATAGTACCAGGCAGAGTCAGTCAAATTGATATTGTCAACAACACGTCTTGGGTCATATCGTGTTTCTCCATGTAAATGATCATTTACGTATACCCATTTTTGTGTGTATTTCAGCCACCTATGAAACCACATGCACAATAGCAGGTAAGTCATACCTTTTTCAGCAACCTACCCAGTGAACGGTCTTTTTCAAGAATTAATTAACGCCTGTGTTGTTATTCCGAGGTAGTTAATATATACCAGTTGTTATAAATATCTAGTATTAAACATCTTCTGTCAATTTCTCATTTAAAACAATGTTCTGTTTTAATCGATTTCGTATTGAACATATACTATGTGGTGTATCTTGATTTGATTTTGATTTGATGTACCTTGTTCTTTCCATCACTTACAGATCATTGCATCTATAACGAATACGTGTATGTACATTCCCGGGACTTTGAAGGGACAGGCTGCAGGAAGTCCTCTAGCAACAGCTGCTGATGGAACAATTACCTACTACTGGCAACGATTCTTCTGCGCTGATGGAACTTTATGGAATTAGTCCCACCATGATTGTGTTCATGCCGCTGAATATCCCTACTGTAAGTATTTAATCACGACACTGATTTGTATGAAGACGAAACGTGTACGGGCCTGAAGATTGACTTAAGCGATACCTGAGGATAACAGTTTGATGATAGTAAAATGATCAAAAGGTTGTTGCCAGTCTTACATGTTAATCAAAAATAGTGTGCGCAGATTATTCAAGTCATACTAGCAGGAAACGTTAACTTCCTGAATCCTTACATCTGTGGTATCAATTATTTGAAGAGCAATCGCCAGTTTCAGTTTACTCATTTAGAATGTTAATAAAATAATATTTCTAAAACATACCTTAACCTCTTAAATGTCGATAGGATCCTATAGTATATAACATACTTTAACCACTAAATATCGATAGGATCATATAGTAT
>ENA-OREC01000679-OREC01000679.1-marine-metagenome-genome-assembly--contig:-NODE-679-length-14491-cov-16.429166_pt1 | contig 14491 bp, 13 predicted proteins | sample MGYA00248626_ERZ508543 | MGnify/ENA primary metagenome ERZ508543 (study PRJEB26211, sample SAMN05518279) | marine metagenome | isolation source: Puget Sound, Washington, USA | host: Bankia setacea... | reverse complement strand
CTATATATAGCTATCACAGGACATAGTGTTCTCTATATATAGCTATCACAGGACATAGTGTTCTCTATATATAGCTATCAAAAGTTCAAGTTTGTTCACCTTCTCTGACTTTGGTTGACCGATCTCAATATCAAAACCATTCATCTACCAGTATATGTTTTCACCAACCGCTTTATATTGGAGACCTTATCCATAAAATTTCTCAAGGTATCCAACAAGTTTGGTGTACAAATTAATACACCTTACCTTTCACAAAGATTCATTTACTTACATTAAAGATCCTACTCACCTTCCGTTACAACACTTGTAGTCTTGTCTGAAAGAATGGAACTTTCCCCCACAGCAGACGTCATTTTGGTTGGTCATCTGGGCATATTCTTTCCCACAGCATTGGTACCCATCCTCACTCTGATGCAGGGTACCATCACAACAAACTTTAGGGCCAGAGTAACATGTTGTACCACACAGGTTTTGTAGGATACCACACTGTATATAGGTACATTTCGTTACCTCTGGACTCAGCGTTGGCTGAATACTGAAACAAATATGGTCAGAACATCATTGTCTTGAATATAAAGGGTCAAATCAACTGACTTGCATAAGTAAACATATATCCTTGCATTTAAAAGAAGTATGTTTGCTATCAAAAGGCAGATTAAAGCAGTTTTAGTTGTAAGTCTTATTTTAAAAGAACAAAAGATAGAATGAAGGCTTTTTTCTAAACTGTTATTTCGTTACATCAAACAATAACAATATTATTCTTTAACTAAATCTGTGGTTATAGCTACAGTTCTTATAAAGGTAAGTAGTATTGATTTACATTTCAGAGCACTGCTGGATTGTGCGTCTGTAGAGGTCATAGCGTAGGATGATCCCATTAGGTTGTTCTGGGACCTGCCATGATACACTGATCTGGTAAGGGTCTAAGGGCAGGAGTCTAGGGCGGTCCATGGTCTTTGGAAGGGCCTCCAGGGTGGATCCAAATACAGAGTCACTGCTAACACAATCAAACACAGTGCATACTTCCAACTGTAAAAAGTAGTAGAGACAAGGTAATAACAACATATCTTAAACTGAGGATGGGCAGATTTTAAAGTCACTGATTAATTTCCCTTATGTATCTTTGCATAAATCTGTTCATTTATTTCTACTTGTCACAGTTAATGTTTTAGAACACTGAGACGGGCACGAGAATTGTAAAAATATCTACTTGTCCTGCTCAATAAATAAAGTAATGTGCAGGACAAGTAGATATTAACATGGTATGGTTAAAATTAGCAAAATGCATTCCAGATTTGAAAATATCCGCTAGTCCTGCATCATATGAACCTCTTCAGTGTGATAGGACACGTGGATTTTCATGTCATGTTGAGAAAAAAAGTATTGTCTTTCACAGGTTACATTTTGTCAGGTGCTGCACCAACCGTACTCTCTCTATGATCCAACTCACTAAGTTTCCTTACCTGTATTTCGTACACTGTATACGGTAGTAGATCACGTACTACATAAGAGCCTGGTATAGTCAACCCTGTCTCCATCTTCTCACCATTGTTGTAGATGTTGTAGCCTGTTATGGCCCCGTTTGGTTTCTCAGGGGCCATCCAGGAGACCCTAATGGCTGTCTGACTGACTACACTTAATGTTGGGATATCTACACCTTCAGGGGCTGCAAGTAGTTATAATGTTTTGTGTTTAGATAAATAAGTCCAACAATCAATCAATAATGGGTTTTATTTTATGCTTTCCAGTGGTTTATAGAGATTTATAGGTGGAATAAAAACAGTGAGTGAGAATAGCATTTTGACATTTTTTACTGTTCTGAAAAATCTATGCAATTGTATAGCAGCTACATAGACATCACACATGGTAGTAAATGAGACGTTTGAGTAGTTGTTGGTCGAAATGATATTTAATTCTTGAAAAAACATAAAATAAAACGAATATAAGTTTATTTTAATGGAAGATCTAATTGTATTTTACTTATGGTCTAAAGAAAAGTATATTTTCATGAATGACGACGTATTTTTCAAGGAATGGGCACTAATTAGCCATTAACCTTTCATTTTAAAAGCCATGATTTATTTAAAATTAGCTCTTTACAATGCACTTAACATACATAACTGTAAAACTAGTGCATGTACATATGAATTTATGAGAGCTTTAAAGTTTTTGTTTCAAAGTTTGTTATCTGTAAAATGTTCAGCCACCAGTTGTATATGTTTAAGCAGACCTATACTTACCACCATCCAAAGTGGTGACGTACGCAGGCTCACTGATGATATAGGCGCCTCCGTTGATTGTGATGGTGACCGTTGCATGGTATTGGGTGTTAGGGGTTAGGTTGTCGAAGGTTGTGGCATTGTCCCTGGCCTCTAGGTCCTGGGTGTAGTTACGTAGATGACTAAATAACTTCACTGTATACAATGTCACCATGCCTTGTAAATCTACCTCATCTGTAAGGACAAGGTTAAATAAGGGAACATGAACATACTTTCTTGAATGGTTGAAGATGTGACCAAGTCTAATTTTGTGAAGTTGTTAGAATTTTCAACAACCAGTCTTAACTCATACTCCATATATGCCAACAGTATGGTTCAAGACCAAATATGTGAAGTAGCGTAAACAGTGTCATAAGTAACAGTGTTTATTGAATTAAGCAGTCAACATATTATAAGGTGTATTTAGATGTTAATGTGTTTTTATTTTATTAGTCCATTCATTTGCTTATGTTTAAGTCCACTTTACTAATGTTTGAGTATACTTAAGACACACAACTGGGAGACAATGTTGGTGTCAGGAAGCAATGAAGACACACAACTGGGGGACCATGTTGGTGTCAGGAAGCAATAAAGACACACAACTGAGGGACCATGTTGGTGTCAGGAAGCAATGAAAGTTTGTGAAGTACTCAGTGAAACTTTTAAAGCTATAATTCCATCCAAGGTACAAAGACAATAAACAATTACAAATGAATCGGTATACATGCATATAATGTACCAGTCAACAGTTCAACTTACTCGGTGTTTCCCAACTAACTCCAACTTTGGTATGGCTCACTGGCACTGCAGTTACAGTAGCTGACCTGCGCGGAAACCCTCCAAACGTGACCACCTCTGGTGTAGGGTCGCTTGTAGCCTGTCCTACATCGTTAAAGGTGGTGACCCGGTAATGGAAGGTTGTAAACATAGGGAGACCTCTGTCTTGGAAGAACGTGCCAGTGCCTGTATATTTACTCTCCCATACCTCGTTACTTTCATCAACATTAGCTGAAATCAAGATATAGAGTGAGAAATTAGCTGATTTTAAGTATGTATTTTAAAACTATGAATAAATAGTTTCAAACCAGGTGTCTATTTAACATATCTACATAACTATTTGCTGCTTGAATGTGTGCACATGTTATAGTTATTTGGTTAGATGACCACACTGACCGATGGACTGGCTTAACACTGTATGGGCTATATGGTCCCTATAATTATTTTAAAATATTTTGGCTAAATAATCAAAGAATTCAAATACTATGTCACATTTGTATTCTCTTTACTTAATAAGTAAGTCCACATGCCTTATAAGCTCATGTGGAAACAACAAAACATATCCTTAATAAAGTCATTCCAGTGAAGCCAATGATGAAGGACACATGATTACTTACGATCGAGTGGTTGCCTAACTAACAGTCTTGATAACTCATATCTGATGTTTGGTCCATTAGGTCGAAGTGGTCCCTGCCAGGTGATGGAGATCATGGTCTGGGAGACTGCTGTCGCCTCAGGAGGGAGCTGCTGTTCTGGTACCATAGCGTAGGTGCGTACATTCACAGCGTAACTCTGGGTGCAACCTCCACCTGAAACATACATTGTCAAATATGTATCTAAAAAGGGGATCTACTGTAGATTTCATTTACTAAAAAACAAATTTGTGTAATCTAAAAAAAATTGTCAGAGAATTGTGTCCAAATGTTTTCTGTTTATAAAGGCTCAAATGGCATAACTTATTCATCAAATAATTAATTCACTTGATCTTAAATGATAAGATGTACTGGTACAATTATTTGATATTCTGAATATTGTGAAATTATGTGAAAGCCATACAGTTTTAAGTGCTATTGCACACAGAAGTAGATAAACACTTTAACATTTACCCAATGATGCATACAGAAAAAAATATATTTTGGTATTTTTTGTCATTATCAGAAAACATTTAAGGCAAAGATGACCGTATAAGTGGACGGTTAAAATCCCTTACTTGTACATGCTGTTACAGTGACTGCATACTCTGTATAAGGTACGAGGCCCTCAAACACAACAGATCGTATGGTCACATTTCTCACATCTGTCCGTGGCTCAGGCAGACGTATCGTGTAAAACTCTATTATACCATTTGGCTGTAAAGGCTCAACCCAACTAACATTCATCACTGTAGGACCAATTATCTGCACAGTTGGTGCTAACACACCTGCTGGACCTGTAGCCAAAGGAAGACATGTGTAGATCATTGAGTGTCTAAGCACAAAAAATAGACAAAATGTTGGCAAGAGTAAAATATTCAGTGAAGATAGCCGAGACATTTTTTGTGTTTTTCACTTCGTGCTATTTGTTATAAGCCATTTTAGCCATACAAATATAAACCAAGAGTTTTATTTCAACCCGTAGTTTCAAGTATGCCAACTATTCTATGAACACTGTTTTCAATTAAAAGAACATCATTACATATTTGAACACTGTTCCCAATTAAAGGAACATCAGGGCATCCCTCGTCCTATCATCCTGGAGAGTGGTTTATGATGCAGGATGAGTGAAGTTTTTGAGTTATGTCTTGTACCATTCTTGTTGTTACCATACAACATGCAGGACTAGTAGAGATTTGGGGAATGTTCATGCTCTGAACATCATTACAAATTTTGATTGAGTCACTTTTACACAAGTTGAGAAGTGAGACAACATACGTGAGGACATTGTAGTAACTTGTGTCCAGGGGCTTGGAGAATCCCCCGCAGAGTTAGTGGCTATCACTCTGTATTCATACACCTCATATGGAGAAATACTGCTGTCCTCGTCCACATAACGCAGCTCAGTGTCTGCAGAGACCGATAACACAGTTGTCATCAGATCTTCCCCCTGCTGGCGCCGCTCCAGCGTGTAAAGGGAGACAATTCCATTTGGAGAACCAGGTGGTAGCCAGCTTAGGTCTACGGATGCTGGAGTTCTGGATATAGCTGTCGGGGGCAACACATTCTCGGGTACTTTAAAAGTAATACATACAGTTAACTTACAACAAATCTATATTGGAGAGCTCATAACAACTAGCATGTTTATGCTTATGAAAAGATCAAAAACGCTTTTTCCTTTTTAAAATAGCCAAGAAATACTAAAATCTCATCTGTTATGTCAAATTAAATATAATTGTTTATACAAGAGTTCAATTTTGTCAAAGTTTAAACAATTTATCTAATTAAGCTTCTCGACACTTTACAACAAACCATGCTACTCCAGTACATGTGTAACAGTGTTTATACTCACAATCTTCCAGAGTTCTGACTGCCAGGGATGGAGGACTCCTTGTACACCCTCCATCAGTGCAAACCTCAATAACAAACGTGTAATATAAGTATGGATGTAGGTTGTCTGCACGTAATGACGTCTTGTTCACTGATGTCTGAAAAACAGAAGAGCATTATCTATACAGCATAATACAGAGACTGTTTCAGATGTTAACATTTCTGGTTATTAGACTTCTTTAAACAGATATATTTATTAACCAACAGTACCACATCCTATATAAGAGGCGATAGGATGCACTCATTTGCAATTCTTAGAGGCACACATTCTTTGTACCCAGTCTATTATTCCTTAAGTCTGGTTAGCAAAATAAATAGGCCATTAAGTTAGATACATGCACTACCTTTATTATAAGTCATGCCATGTATTCTGTGAGCTTTAATTCCCCACAATTTTAGTTTCTTTTATTTACCAATTGCTCAACATAAACTAACGGACTCCTTTTTAGAACAAAAGTTCCAATTAAATGTCACGTTCTTGTGGAAGTTTAAGCATATAGTAAACTTACAGGTACAGTAAAGTTCTGCTATTAAGACCACTTGATTATAAGACCAATCCACTATTAAGACCACCTTCTTTCGGCCCCAAGCAGCCAATTTCAATGTGTTAGGATCTCATTACAAAGACAATTCACTTTAAAGAACATGTCTTTGTGGAGGGTGGCATTATGAGGGGAACTTCACTGTATCGTACCAATCACTTACAGACTGTCGGAACTGTCCATTCTGATATATGTTGTATTCTCTCAGGATCCCATTACGATTTAAAGGCTGAGTCCACATCAGGTCTACGTACCTCGGCCCTATACCTACCACCGATGGGACATCAAATCCAGTTGGTTCTGTATAATAAAGCAGCATGTGTCATAGCAATAGTATCCGTATCGATTGTAGGCAAAGTATACAAAGTACATTTATCTTATTTATAGTATGGTCTTCTATAGACAAAACAGAAAAGAATTTGAATCAATACAAACAAGACATTAAAGAACTTGACAATTTCTAATCAAGTGTGATGACTTTTGAAACCATCAGAGATGATTCTTTAGTAAGATGTGTTTTATCATTGGTTTCGATTCCAATTGTATATCAATGTCTTTGGCATATTGTTAAAGCTTTAATTTTTCTTTGTATAATATATGTTTAAACTAAACCATCACTAATTTTTAAGGCTGCTGTCCTGTATAAGAAGAACATATTACGAGAAGTAAGAGATATGAACATACTGTCTTGTTTGGTTGTAGACGTGATCCAGTCTGAATATGTCCTTCCATTAGAGTTCTCAGCAAGAAGTCTAAACTCATACTCCATATATGCCAGCAGATACTCCTTTGTGTAGGTGAATGCAGTGGTTGGACCAAAAATACTAAAAAGTAAAGCACATGTATTGACTGAACCTTTCTCGCTATTAACCTTGTGCGATAGGTCTAAGCATGGATTCTACCAGAGGGACATCAGAAGCTGTACAAAATAAATTGACTCCACTATAAAGTATGAGACACAACTATAAACTACTAGTCTATATTTTCCCTGTATACTGAAAACAACACCAAATTCAGATTCAACACAATGATACATGAGTACTTGTTTATATTTCATATTGTGCAGAAGCTATTTATGTATTTCTTGAATCAAATCTATTAACCATGAATCTGAAACTTGTTACACAAATATGATTGAATTTGATCGCACAAAACTTTGGAAGACATGATTAAATAATAATATTACCGGGTAGACCATAGTAATACCAAGACTAAGTTAATACATGTATACTTGCACACAGAGTTGTCATACATTACACACATGGTAAAGTACTAAAGTGACTTACTCCTGTACCAAAGCCAATGGTGTCTTTTCTCTGAACTGTAGTATAAAAAGGGCTGCATCATTAGAGTTTTCTCTCCCTACAGGGGTCCATGTGGCTGTGATTGTTGTAGGGGTCTGGGACAACAGCGCAGGGGGCCTTACACCATCAGGGGCTACAAGGTCACAAAAACAGGTACATACTTACTTCATACTTTTGGAGTCCTGCTAGGGAGGAATATTTATGTTTGTAAGGTGTTTTTGCACAGAACTATGGTGTAGAATTTTGACTGCAATGACAAAACAACTTTTCCCAGATTACAAGTACCGGTATCCATAAACAATTTATCAACAAAAAGATAATACAATGAAACACAATGCTATAATATTCACCATTCAATTTCTTTACTATTGTACTTATTTGTTTCTAGATGTCTACTCTCGACAATTAGAAGCATCCACTTATGGAAGCCCAAACATGTTTATACTTACATCCAGGAGGCAGGTTTTCTGTGAGCATATTACTGAGTATGAAGCCCACAGTGTTGGATGCGTTCACTTGCATGGTGTAGGTGGACCATGGTATCAATGGATTTATGGACACCCATACTTCGTAGGTCCGAGACTGGTGTAGACTACGACGATCTTGTACCACAGAATAATCCCAGCCCTCTGTTAATACATGTTAAAATAAAATGGTTGAAATATGACACATGCTTTATGAGACATAACTGTACCTGTATGATGGTAGGTCCTTTAAGTTTTCTTTTTGATTATATTTACTTCATGTATTGTTGTCACTTGTTAAAACTAAAACTTAAAAGTTCTTAAAAGCAAGTTGGTCTTTATAACAAGAATCAAATATAATGAAATGAGATGTTTGGGGGCAGGAAATAGATGGTCTTAATAGTGGACTGGTCTTAATAGTGGACTGGTCTTAATATAGACTGGTTTTAATAGTGGACTGGTCTCAATAGTGGACCATTCTTAATATAGAGAGGTCTTAATAGTGGACTGGTCTTAATAGTGGACTGGTCTTAATAGTGGATCATTCTTAATATAGAGAGGTTTAATAGTGAACTGGTCTTAATAGTGGACTGGTCTTAATATAGACTGGTCTTAATAATGGAACATTCTTAATAAAGAGAGGCCTTAATAGTGGACTGGTCTTAATAGTGGACTGGTCTTAATAGTGAATCATTCTTAATATAGAGAGGTTTAATAGTGAACTGGTCTTAATAGTGAACTGGTCTTAATAGTGGACTGGTCTTAATATAGATTGGTCTTAATAATGGAACATTCTTAATAAAGAGAGGCCTTAATAGTTGACTGGTCTTAATAGTGGACTGGTCTTAATAATGGACCATTCTTGATATAGAGAGGTCTTAATATAGACTGGTCTTATTAGTGGAACATTTCTGTACTTACCTGGGTTCCTATAGAATGTTCCTTCAAAGTACACATCATACTGCAGGTCACCATTAGGATCAATAGGGGGAGTCCATTTAACCTGGATACTTCTTGCATCTGTCACTTCTGCTTCCATGGTAACAAAACCATCTGGCTTGGCCTCCATGGTTCGAGCCTTCACCAGACTGCTAGACCCGCAACCTTTGATTGTGCAAGCGACGACACGGAAGGCGTGAAGGCTATAAGGCATGAGACCACCTACGTCGTAATACATCCTTAGGCCAGAGTACACAGGTATGTCATTGTGAAATAAATCATACTTTATTATCCTACCTGGAAATGAGGTGAATAAACATTGAGAGATTGTGAAAGCTTAAAAAATCTTGAAAGAAACAAACAAATATTCATTTAAAATGTGTCAAATAGTTTAGAGAAAATTACAATGCAGATTTAAAATGTTCTCATAAAATTTTGTCTAAGAGTTTAAAATTTACTTCCTGATTTCAGTAAATGGAAGACTAGTGTTTTGGGTTGACTAAACTTAGTTATTCCTTCCTTACCATTAGGTAGCCCAGGTTTCAGCCATTCTACATGTAGTTGTGAGGGAGTGGGTGAGGTAACGCTGGGTTTCTGTATCAGACCTGGTGCACTCTCTGATGTAGTGATCTCTGACACGTTACTGACTGTACATCCACCACCAGTACAGGCCTGAACAATACATCAAACACACAAACAATCATAACACAAAATGAATATTGATACAATATCACATATTATACAAAAATACATATTAAAGATCTTTAATGAGTTGTTATTTAATATATAAACCTTTATGAAACTAGTTTAGGAAATGTTTCAATGCAAGGGTTACTTATTAGTATCATATTAATATGTAAGATGCACATAATCATGTAACATTTTAGTACAGACAGATCTGTACCAAAGAACATTTCCACCAGCACAATTCTGGCAGATATATCAATCTTAGTCAATATATCTATAAATAATTACTGTTGAGGTGAATTGTACTTACAGCCACAGAGATATAGTAGTTTGAGCCAGCAGTCAGGTCTGTGATGGTGTAGTCTGTGAATAAGTCGGAGTTGTTGTACATCACAATACCCTGATCTCCTTCTATTGTAGACACATACACAATATAGCGTTCTAACACACCATTCAGTTGGTCTGGTGTCTCCCATACCACCTCTACAGTTGATGTTCCTGGTGGAATAAATGAGCACATGGGTTAGTCATTTCTCGTTATTTACCACACATTAACACATAAAATAAAAATTGTATTATGACAAGTGTATGAGACAACCTGTTTATCACATATCCAACTTTTTTCAATGCAATATAAAAATTATAAATATCTTACAATTATATATTACAAAGGTTTAAAATATCCCGAGACTTGACATATAGGAAACTCATGGACAGCGTTCCCAGCAAAGGAACTGTGAGCACTAAAAGTTGATAAGATGAATCATTTCAATATAAAACCATATTAAATGACAACTCATGTAAGATCCTAAGATTCTTTTTAGGAAAGTGGAGAGAAATTCAATTAAGTAAATAAAACAGGACAAATTTAAAGAATTTCTTTTTTCCTGAAGACACAAGTTAGAACAAATATTCATTTTCATTGTGAATCGCAGCAAACTGGTGAGCCTTGCTTTTAGTCTGTGTTGTATATTTTGATCCTATCTTCTATGTTATGGTATACATTTAGACTCTTACACATTCAAGCAGAGAAAGTAGCAAAGAGTTTAACAAATGAGTGAGGTTGGAACAAAGCCTACCACTCCTTAGCTGCACAACTTTGATTGAATGACACTAGTAAGTAATAAAAGCTTCATTCAAAGAAAAATGAAAAAAATAAGAAAAAAATGCACTGCACTCTCTGACAAGTTCAACTATTTGTCAAACAGAAATAAACAAGCACACATTTACCATCTGGATTTACACCTGTATAAACAAGAAATACAAATTTCATAAGTCTTAAAAGTCAAAGGTCAATGTCAAACATTCATTATATGAGAATGACTGTATTTGAGTAAAATCAATACTTCTGTACACAATCTTTAATATCTTCACTTAAATATTTCATGTTTAAGAGCAATGCCATCAAATGACAAAACTAGTAGTTGGAGACAGTTAAATATTCATCTGCATCATTGTAATGGTTGTTTGTTGTTTAAAATGTTCATGATACTTTGCCAATCTTACAATGCATATCAACTATACCGACTCTTGTTTGTAAGTTTATACCTAGTGCTGTTAGGACAGGTGGATCCACATAGGAGGGCCTCAGTTGAGCAGTGCTGAGGGTCACAGAGGCACCACTAGTACAACCAACCTGAGTACAAGCTTTCAGGTAAAACACATATGACGTGTACTCCTGTAAGGTAATTATGGTTAAACTTTCAGCACATGTGTTTGTGATTCTATAGGTTACAGTACAGTACATTTTGACAAATTAGTTCACTTATATTTAAGGAAGCCAACATTTAAAGCGTGTTCTCTTATATTTCTCAAATAATTTTTATATGTATAAAAAATCACTAGTTTAAATACCTTTTTATCACAAAACTCAATTTATAAGGACTTTTATATTCTAAAATTTCTGTTCTGTTCTGTATACATGTACTTACAAATCATCGCAAACATAAATCCTTTCAGTGTGGCTTGTATCAAATTGAATGTACATAATAAAAACGTTTACTAACCCTGAGTTCATTGGTGACATTAAAGGATCTGCCCCCTCCTTGATAAACCAATGTATTGTCCATATACAGAAAGTAGCCCGTTAACAAGCCATTTGGGGCCGTAGGTGGGTTCCAGGTCACGTAGATGTTGTTGGGTCCTGACTCTCCTTTAGGTGCTGGTACAAGCTCAGGAACTGGAGATTTACAAACATAGCAGTAACTGTAATATAACCTTTCACAGCTAGTCCTCTTGAAACTCTGAGCTCATACATACCAGCCATACAGTCAGTGCTTCAAATCATTGGTATACATGTATTAGGTGTATATTAATACTGAGCAGCGAGCAGAGCCCCAATTCATTGTTTATGTTAGGTTCAATGCCATTTTAAAGTTATTTTGGTTTTATATTGAAACCTGCGCCTAGAGTGGCAAACCAGTACTATTTAAAGGCACGACTTTGAAAGTAACTGATAGCTGATCTTATCAAGACAAACGCTATGTGTACACCTACCTTCTTCTTTGGTTTGTATGACAATACCATTTGGACTAAGAGAGCACCCGCCTGAGGTACACGCTGACATCTTCACATTGTAGCGTGTGTGCGGAGTAGTACCTGTCATGTTACCTGGGAAACAATATGGACAAATGTTAGCTGATTGGTCATTATAGAGACAATTCATAAGCCGTTGAAATCCCATTTCCATCTGTTGTTAATGTAATGTTTTATTTTGTTCATGCTAAATTGTATATTCAGATTGAAATAAAAAATAAGTTTGAACTTAATGTTATCAATTAAAATTAGACCAATGAGTAGAACCTTGTAAAACAGTTACTGAAATGTCTTGATGAAGTTGGTCTTAGTTTGAGCCCAAGCTGTCTGAATCTAAGAATGGTCTTTGACAGCCATCTTCAATAATTCATGTTCAGAGTCAGTCAGAAGTTGTGTCATATTTGGTATCACATGAGCTTCACATATTCAAATGTTTTGTGGTGGTATGCATAGTCAATATTGTAGCTCATTAACATTACTTCTTGAATTAATTTCCTGAATAATAAAGAGCAAATAAGCCAAACACCATCATACCTTCTCTTTTTGATGTATTGTAGAAGACAGCTTGCACTAGTGGTAGGGAGGAGTTTTCTAGGTTAGTGGCTTGGAGTACAAACTTGGTGAGAAGACCTGATGTACTTACAGGGGCCAGCCATTTGAACTCCACCAGGTATCCATTGTAGTGATAGGCTTCATAGGGAGGAGTCACTCCAACAGGTGCTACATAGGGAAATAAAAAGTACTCAAGAGATGTAAAATTGTTACTACACTATACATTGAAACTTTGTTGTTGTTTTATTCCACTCAAAAGTACCATTTGTGTCTTGAAATCAATTAAGCAGATGAGTTTAATATTTTAATGGCCAACAATGATTTGTCAATATTTTTCAATGATGCATAGATACTACTTTAATACTTTTAAACAATATTGTTATATATCAGACGTAAATGTTATATATCAGACGTAAATGTTATATATCAGACGTAAATGTTATTTATCAGACGTAAATGTTATATATTAGACGTAAATGTTATATATCAGACGTAAATGTTTTATATCGACGTAGATGTTTTATATCAGACGTAAATGTTTTATACCAGACATAAATGTTATATATCAGACGCAAATGTTATATATCAGACATTAATGTTATATATCAGACGTAAATGTTATATATCAGACGTAATTGTTATATATCAGACGTTAATGTTATATATCAGACGTAAATGTTATATATCAGACGTAAATGTTATATATCAGACGTAAATGTTATATATCAGACGTAATTGTTATATATCAGACGCAAATGTTACTGAATTTAAGGGTTAATTGAACAGAAATGTAGTGGTTGGTTTTTAAAAGGTGCAGTAGAATCTCTAATAATCTACAAATCTTGATGTTCAATCATTTAACTTTAGAAACAAGTGATGGTGGCATAAATATTTTTGCAAAAAAATACATTAATATCCACATGTTTTGTCACATTGAGAAAAAGAACTGGTGCTTTATTATAGAATGTTTCAAACATACAACAACAACTTACATCCTTCTTTAGTTCTACCATATCCCCAGGTGCTCTTTCCTGAACCTGCATCGTTAGTGGCTAAAACTCTGTACAAGTAATCTATAAAACACAAACAAGAGAATATCAACATCATCCTTAGTTAATTGTTATCTGTATCTGTCTTGTGAGACTTTCTCTGCACGTGGAACAAATAAAGGCAATGAAGCAGCCATTCAGTGGACAGAAGATAGCATGACCCTTGTCTTTGTTCATATACTATCAGTACTGGATGATGTCAGGAATACTCACTTGAAATTGAAACCGAATCAACAGTTCTGATAAGTATTAATCTGAAATAACACAAACTAGAACTGTGAGTCAAATCACTTAATGATACACCCCACTTCCTGCACTACTGATTATCAACATTGAAATAGTTTGGACATGATTACCTCCCTTCAGGGACATCCTCAGGTTGAATACTACAACTGTGTAATGTTTCATCAATATCGCTTCATCAGACAAGGAGGATTTGTGCTTACAAGATATATGGACAGACAAACCTGACTACAGACGGATGAACCAGGTAATTCCTATATACCCCCTAACACTTTGTTTGCAAGGGGTATACTGACACTAATAGATGATTAAAGGTTGTGATTCTAACGTTGAGGTATATTGTTTTCAATTTCGATTTTTAAAAGTCTCTACAAATGAAATAACTTCCTTGCATTAAACAACATGTACTTGGAAAGTGCTTGAAAACTATAATAACAATGACCAACTAACTGTAAGAAAACTATAATAACAATTACCAACTAACTGTAAGAAAACTATAATAACAATGATCAACTAACTGTAAGAAAACTATAATAACAATGACCAACTAACTGTAAGAAAACTATAATAACAATGACCAACTAACTGTAAGAAAACTATAATAACAATGACCAACTAA
>ENA-OREC01000678-OREC01000678.1-marine-metagenome-genome-assembly--contig:-NODE-678-length-14499-cov-12.583622_pt1 | contig 14499 bp, 6 predicted proteins | sample MGYA00248626_ERZ508543 | MGnify/ENA primary metagenome ERZ508543 (study PRJEB26211, sample SAMN05518279) | marine metagenome | isolation source: Puget Sound, Washington, USA | host: Bankia setacea... | reverse complement strand
ACATGGTTGCCATTGTTACTGTGTCTTTCACCACATATCAGAGGTGCGGTTACTCATAAACCATCTCTATGGATCTAAAGAAGTTGTTATATCAGTTAGGGAGATGTGTAAATCTACTCACCCTGAATGTCCACCAAGTTCTAAAGGCTGATTTCGGTCCCGTCCTGTCATAGGCGACCACGTGTGTGTCAGGGAATATTCCTAGTCTACTGGCGTACTCGGTAAAGCATGCAGGGTCTGGTAGGTTGCGTGGAATCTCCGGGGTGCTCTGAACACACTTGTGAATGCAGAAAAACAGAGACTGAGGTATATGTTCTCTGGAAAACAGCGGGAATGAAACGTTTGTTATAACCCAGTGTACCATTGATCGTCTGCTGGTGTTCAAATAGTTGACGTGTTCGTTTCATTTTCATAGTTTTTGGTATTAATGTGTAAATATATATTTGAATTATTTGTCTACTTTTTTCCACACCCAATTTCCTGTTGATGTTAATATTGCGTTTTTAAAAGCTGAGTTTATATATCTAAATGCTTCTCTTATATAGTGTTCATTAAACATTGCATTGACTTTGTTTATATTATCTCAACACTTCTCTAATTATAGTACATGTATACAAGGGTTGTGACATATTTCAAGGCAAAGTCAAGCTACCACTTACTGGAGGTAGGATTCGTTATATGAGTCTATACTACTGTCTCTCTCAAACGTTGTGTCTAGAACTCGGAGGTGCCTGGAGGCGAAATTCTTGGTTCCTGTACCTAGCTGGTCCCGTAACCATTTAGTGGAAACTACGGTGCTCACTTTTGATATCGTCATTGCAAATACTGAAACAAACTCAACACTCGATACAAGCAGCGTAAATAAGATATATGAATTTAGAATGCTACCGTAGTGGTATGTTTTTTATGGATTAACTTCACCTCTGCTGTTAACGAAATCATCATAGATTATATAAAACTATATTAAACAATGTAGTACATGCCTGCTGCAGTTAACGTTAGTATCATCATTTGTTGTTTAAATTGGACACGCGAGTTTGATACAAACCAACCCCAAAACGACGTTTATTGCATGAATGAATCTAACCATTTCAACTTCCGATGGTCTTTATCTAAGTGAGATCTACTGTTTACATGCCTAACTATGGATACACATTCAAGGTTTACTGCAAAAACTGTACATACCGGTCGGGTTTAAATCGGTGTACACAAATCAAATATCAGGCTTAATCCTGGGCTGAACGTTACAATATGAAAGAATCAATTTGACGTAATTAATTCTAGACGTAAAACTGGGCTAAATATATTTACACGCCAAATACAGCTAGTACAACATTGCACCGAATACGAGCGTTTGATCAGAAACGCGTTCTTTTCTGTTCTGTTCTATTCAGCTAGACGACTGGTCTATCGGTCAGTGACTTCACTGAGTCGATCAGCGACCTGAGTATGCCTGTATCACATTGACATGGAGCTTACTTGTAAACAGAGTAAACTGATCAGTATTTAGTACGCATTTCCTTGTTCACTCACATCTGCATATACACATCAACTGTGTGTGTTTATTTATCGAGAGCGTTGAAAGCTATCTGTGTACATACTTGCGTAACATTACAGAAGAGGACAACGGTGAACTACCAAAGTCGTGAACTATGAATCTAGATATTATTTCCCGTTATAAGATTTGTTTTAACACTGTTAGATATCAGAAAATGTCTAACATTGTTTGAGTATTTTAGAGAATCATGCTTACAGATTTGCAACTTGTACACTTGCTATCACACTAATACTAATTGCATTGACCTCAGGCTAGTCTACTGTATAGTGTAACGATAGTATTGGAATAATTCTAGCAGAACAAATACAACAGACAATATGCATGTTACACAGTAAGACAAACAAAGCAAACTTTTATGACGCTACATACCTATTTAGTTCCTATTTATTCCAAACAATGAGTAAGTGAAACTGTTATTGTCCTTTATATAGTCGGTCGAATCCCATAATCAAAACATGTTTGTAGACGTGACGGTAGAACGAATTTGGAGTTGATCTCTTACCTCCCCTTCATTGGAGTAACGTTACAACTTGTGAATTGTCGTCTCGAGTATCCTCCCTTGACCAAAATTGAGAAATTCTCCCATGCATTCATGATGACATTGATAATAGTGGCAATAAATTAACGGTAATGAGAGAGAATATACAGAACGTTTTCTTTAACTTCGAATACAGTATATTGCCCTCAAAAACTAAAACACGTAACATATAACAAACATAAACACGAGCACTGTAAGGCCCTAACTGTAACAACATCATGATTTAAGTGAAAAGTTAACAATGTAATAAATTCATGACCCACACACAGAGTTGTAGGAACCCCGGTTATTGGGGAAAATGAATCACAGTACATGTCTATATATAGGTACACTTTCACAAAGTTGTATTTGTCGCAGTATTATAACACCTCACTTACTTTCTACGAACATACAAGCTGTTCTAAATTACACTGACAGCCGATATCACGTTCTTTAGTTTAAAAAAGTTATCAAGGACAAATACACTTGAGAAGGCCTACTATCGAGAACGTTCACGTACATCTATATAAGACCAAGATAGATTAAATTGCAACCTTTATTATGCCTATATTTTATATTTTGGCACCCACTAGATTACCGGCAAAATAATTTCCACATGTATAAAAAGCATTCTGTAGGCAGCTCGCATCCTGTTTTTTCGAGAAAATCTGGTTGTTTCTTACCAAACCAAACTGTTTTATCATGCATGTATATAGAGGTCACCACACATTTTAACACTTATCTACATATGTGTTGTTGCTGCAGCTGTTGTAAGCAATAGTTCAAAGGTCATAGATGTAGTTTTAAAAAAGATTCATACAGCATATAACACTTCGACGTGGGAATGGAGTGTGCGGATATTGTCAGTGTGGTATTTGTCATGTCGGTCTCTCGTGGTCACTGCGGTGATAGTGAACTTTAAGTATCATCATTGCAGCACTGCCCATAGCAAGGACGCCGAACAGTGTCCAGTTCATCCACTCTACTCCTGCAATAGCCAAAGGGAATTTAAATACGGACTGGTGCAGCATTATATCCGTGAAAAACTGTGTGTAACGTACATCTAATCATATGCGCGAACGATTATTTTACTCAAGTTTCACCCTGAGATAACAATGTATAGACTTACCCCTTTACTGTCTATTAACCCCTTAAAGAAGATATATGCCAGTGTATGTATGTAAGTATTTCCCCAGAAAAGTGAAATTGGAGTTATGGAAAGTTGGATTTATCACATACTCTCCTGAGACATATACTTTTACTCGTTAAGGCATTATTCTGTTCAAACATGACAAGTTTTAACTATGCTGTTACCAGTAAATGTCTCTAAATCAAATGCTCTCTTTAAGTTTCTTTGAACGAGTTTTTGTGACAAGTCTTTATTGGGACCGGACAAGTAAATGTTTAAAGAACGTATCCGACTGGGAAAAATAGTTCAAAAGTTCGAGCCCTGTAAATGCACGTGTCTATTTTTTATATTTTATATCAGCATTACCATGGGAACACGCTGTGTTAACGAACCTGTTCTGTTGTCTTGTGTGAGTTGCACCATAAGAAAGGTGACAGCGGCAGTGTTGATAACGAGGCTAATGAGTGTGGATATAAGACCCTCGTGTATAGGATACCCCGTCTCACAGGTCATCTCGTAACACAGAGGTAACACACCATACATCAAAGCACTCAACATAGGTATGGACACTGACAACTGCTCCACTACAACACATCAACTAAACACAGTCAATCAGCAGCTTTTAAATAACATAACGCCGGGACAGATTTACTTAATTGTCACGTTTAACAGTTATAGTTCGTACATTCAGATGTCTGCAAGGTGCATATATATTTGTTTTAAATCCAGATTGTCGAATAAACGCTATGCCGGATATGGATCTTTGCTGTATTAATAAAACTCGGTGACACTTTTTGTCTATGTATAACGTCCTTGAAGCAGGCGAGTATACTATTACTTGTTTACATTTGTGTCTATAAACAATGATGTCAGACGCAATACATAGTTCAACGAGACCAGCTTACGATTAGCCAACCCGAGAGACGTTTACCTGTATAATTTGGTAAGTAATTGAACCGTATACAGGTGATCCACACTCCGGTACCAAGGGATAACACTAGTAAAGTTACCGTAAAACGTTTTAACTTCCCTGGAAACCAATCTGCCAACCTACAAGAATAAATGAAAGCATGTTAAACGACTATGCTTGTGTATCAAACTACCCATACATTGATCTTTCAACGAAGTTTGTTTATAGTTAAAGACGTGCACATTTACAAGATTAAAGTGATCAGTATATGTATATACAGTTTGAGCAGCTGAGCATGTCATATAGCATCTTCGATTTAGATTTACTCTTACTAAGCATGTACCACAGTTTAACGAATTGGTGTAAGAAAAGTGCAGCTATCTGTGTAACCTGTGACTATTTTGTTTGAGTTTTCATTCTATAGCGTCTTTCAGAACATGTATATTAGGTAAAGTTTAGGTCTCGTTACCTGCCAATGACTGTACCACCCAGAATACCGGCTACCGAGCCATACAGTCCAAACATACCAGCCTGTTTCTGTAACGACAAACATGCATTCGTAACAAAAAATTATAGTTCAAAACTAGCATTCGGTCTTGTGGAACGGAATACAAGTTAATGTTTTTTTCTATGAGCAATGGTCACTCTTTCATTAGTTCCACAATGGCCCAGTAGATACACAGTTGCTAAGTCACGCTTAAATGGTCATATTGACGTGTTCAGTGTTTGTTATCATAGTTAAGGCGAACACTTCCCAGAATGATAATAGAAGTATGAGATGATGAATAAGTTAAAATCACAGTAAAATACAAGAGTAAGCTTGCTGAATGCATTTGTATTTGTTGTCACAGTGGTGGTACAATGACTTTCTGGTTGGTTATACTAATGCTAGTTTTTGGCGCTATAATTGCTGCTGTGTAATTGATTAGTTGTTGATTAGTTAGTTGGTGACAGTGGTTATTAGTGTGCTTATTTTTAATGTTGTTGTTTGGTGGAAATACCAAATATATTGCTTGCTGTTTTTTGTTTTGTTGTTGTTTGTTGTTGCCGGTTACCAATGCTTTTCATTGTTGTGAGATAATGATTATTACTGAAATATGACTCTCGATGGTGTTTGTTTTGGTGTTGAGGGTGTAGTTGTTGTTTTGTGGCAGTCTTTGTGTCGTTTTACCTGGGATATGTTGATATCGTGGAAATTCTCACTGATCAGGCCCATCCAGTTCCCAAACACGGCCCATGGCACTGCAACGGCAACACACAGTCCGAGGACTACAGGCTGTCTGAAACAATGACACACTATGTTAGACTTCTTGGTTGCTGTCAAAATAAAGCGAACTAAGAACACAGCATTGCCTAGGAAACTCATGTTTGATGAATTGTGATAACGGATTGATCGTGTTACTGTATTTCAAAAGTTAAGTGACTATACGTTTTGCCTGATGTGTTAAGGAGCCCTTCTAGAGCGTTTGGCAGTTGCAAATCAGTCCTCGATTGGTCGGATATTCATTGTGTAAACCAACATTGAAATTAACGTTAATTTAAATAAATAAAATGTAAAAAGGTCACTTAGAAAGGTATCTGCATAAAGTTGGGTCCAGTTTGTGTTGTATGAGAGAAGTGAATGTATGGTAAATAAAACATTGAGAATGGACTGAACCCATTGGTAAGCTACCCGGATTACGTATTACAGCATTTGCGTTTATTGCATATCATGACCTAACGATGGAATGCAAACCAACAAGAAAACTCAACTGGAACCATGAATACTGCTCAACTTACTTGATGACACTAAGGAGGCCTTGTTTAAAGTTTGTCCTATCGGCTGCAGCGGTCGGACTTGGCGGTAACAGAGGTTTGGCGGGAAAATATACAAGGGTGATAATAAACAACGTACCGGCGACTGCAAACTCTGGAAGATAAAATGTATTTGTGCACAGAATAATGTATATGATTAAAAAAAACAGCAACACCACCTAGAACAGATGACGGGACACGAGTGAGTCGCGCGTTGTAGAGAGTTCCGTGATACTACTTTGTTATGTATGCATACACGTGTGTCGAGTTCTACGTATATGTACATATCTCAAAGTTAAGAAATACACGGTACCTATTATGGTAAGGGTCTGGATGTCTTGAGTTGTATGATGAATGTCTGAAAAAGAAAGAACGACGTTATAGTGTACAACTCTGTCGGGTTTGTAATAACTGCCGAACGGAGTTGTCTCCCTTAATTGCTAAATACATTGTAGATACATACTCTAGTTCAAATAACTGATTGTGGTTTTTGGTTTTGACGTTATTTAACGAGGGGGCTTATTTGACATTTAAGTCAATCTTCCATAAGGCCCTCGAATCCGTTCCTGGAACCAACCAGTACTAAGCAATACGGGTAAAGTTTCTTGCTCAAGGAAACAACGGAGGCCTTTGATGGGGTTCGAACCTGTTGTTGGTCTCATTTCAAGTACTTCATGTTCAATTCAGTCATTTATGTGGCATCTGTACTCTTAAACAACTTCTTTAATTATGTGACATATACATAGGGAAAGATACCGACATTTAACATCTGGTATATTATAACATTAAGGGAGCATTATAAACTCACATACACGCTTATTGTTCAGTAAAGTTCAACTTACCGTTATGTTTAAGTGTTGTGTTAGAATGGTTTGTTCTGAAAGTAAAAATTGACCGTTAGATCAGTGAACACAATTATATAAAACAAAGATGCATCAGCTAACACTACGAAAGAATAAACGTGAAAGATACTAAACATAAGAGTGTCGCCAATAACACTACGACATAATAAACATGAATGATACTAAATATAAGATTGTCGCCAATAACACTACGAAATAATAAACATGAATGATACCAAATATAAGAGCGTCGCCAATAACACTACGAACTAATAAACGTGAATGATACTAAATATAAGAGTGTCGCCAATAACACTACGAAATAATAAACGTGAATGATACTAAATATAAGAGTGTCGCCAATAACACTACGAAAGATTAAACGTGAATGATACTAAATATAAGAGCGTCGCCAATAACACTACGAAAGAATAAACGTGAATGATACTAAATATAAGAGCGTCGCCAATAACACTACGAAATAATAAACATGAATGATACTAAATATAAGAGCGTCGCTAATAACACTACGAAAGAATAAACGTGAATGATACTAAATATAAGAGCGTCGCCAATAACACTACGAAAGAATAAACGTGAATAATACTAAATATAAGAGCGTCGCCAATAACACTACGAAAGAATAAACGTGAATGATACTAAATAAAAGAGCGTCGCCAATAACACTACGAAAGAATAAACGTGAATGATACCAAATATAAGAGCGTCACCAATAACACTACGAAAGAATAAACGTGAATGATACTAAATATAAGAGCGTCGCCAATAACACTACGAAATAATAAACGTGAATGATACTCAATAAAAGAGCGTCGCCAATAACACAACGAAAGAATAAACGTGAATGATACTCAATAAAAGAGCGTCGCCAATAACACTACGAAATAATAAACATGAATGATGTTAAAGTCTAAATATAAGAGCGTCGCCAATAACACTACGAAAGATTAAACATGAAAACTACTAAATATAAGAGCGTCGCATATCACATACTGGTAACGATGTGGTACATAACAATCAACCGTCACAATTTGTGAAACAATACCAACCACAAATCAATTATAGTTTAATGAACGTGAGCGCTATAAGTTACCGGAAGTATAAGCTAACCGTTTTTAAAATATTGCATTAAATTAATCTTATATGATGGTTTCATTGTTCGAAAATATCATTGTGAAACTAACAGAGGAAAACCATTACTACTGAGAATGTTCTAAATCATTTTTACACTATTGTATTTGGATTGACGGATGGTTACATACCCTTCTCTCACTAGGTTTGGACCTGAAATATAAGGAAAGTCGTTGTTCTTATATATACGATTGTATAATGTACCGTACTTCAAATTGTATGTTAGTTGATCGATTTACTTGTGTAATAGTCAACTTATATTATTATTTCTTTTCTTTAGAATATAGTTTCGTTATATATAACATGATTATAGCATACAGTTATTCACTCTTTTTTTATACCATTGAGATTATATGCATTTGTAATATGATATATATTGCATTATTCTAATAATTCTAGTAATTAACGTCATATTACACGTACGTAGGATTTATTTATTTCATATACCATATTTCATATATGTACCACCTATGATGTTTGCAAATTGTGTGTATGTAATTATATATGTGGTGTAATGGACATATTGCCTATATTTCCAAAATAAACAATACTATAATCTATACTATACTATATACGTATCAGTACTATACAGATACCGTACTGCTAACACAAACTTTTAATTGAATGATTTTGTATGAGTGTCACACACATTTAAAATAATCTTTATATGTCTTGCTGTTATTCTAGAAAGCATTAAGTAGTTGACAGATCCTCTCCCACAATCTACGCTAATAGTAAATGGCCCATACCTAGAGTGAAGCCTACGAGACTGCCGAGTGAATTGGCAACCACGGCAACAGCGGTAGCAGTAGTTCTCTGGTTGCTAGGAAACCAAGTCTCAGACAACGCTGGAGGTATCACCTGGGTTATACTTCCAGCCAGACCATTGACAAACTGACCCAAACCTATAAGACTACCAGAACAAGTTATTGTATTAGTTTTGAGGAAAACATACCGATCACCACTGCCAGGAAACATGAGTCATTACAACAATGTTCACATGTATAAGCAGAATCTATGAATAATATCTGATAAATCAGCACATAAAAAATAAACTGATCAATAAGACACCGGGTAATGTTTTCTTTTCAATAAAACATTAAAACCAGAACGCATTAAGAGCATTGAATAGTGTTATAAATGAAAATTAGAAGTATTAAACACGTAGGTGAAGGCTTTCTGTTAGCAGACGTACATGGTGGCAGCAGGCGTCTCAGTTGTAATGATTCTCAAACCAGATCCCAGGGCCAGCAAAAATGTACACAGTACCATACACACACGTAACCCTGTAGCGTCAAAGAATAAATAACATCTCAACTTCTACATGTACTGCTGTATGTTAGACAATCGGGAAATAATTGTATTTACGGCTTCGTACAAATGAAATGTACCTCTAGATTTATATTAGTTTCAACTATCCAAGGGCTTACTTTTTCTTTGTTGTGCTATTTAACTGACATGTATGTGTATTGAGATAAATTAAACAACAGTATCTAACAATGCGTTTAAGAGAACGTTTTAGGGTATTATAGAAGAAAGTTGAAAACAAGGTTAAGTGGTGTGTGGATCTACCTTTTCTGCTGACGAGATATCCTGTGAAGATAACCGGAAGTAAGACGCCAGCATTCCCACAGTTGATGATGACAGTCAGCATCCTCGTGTCCCAACCATACACTAGCTAAAACAACATGTTAAGTACCATAGATAACACTCTATAGATGTAAGCTGGGTGTGATATAAAATTAAAATTAAAAGCTGTGAATTCAGACTTCTCTGTAGATTGTAGAAATTCGTAGAACCACGACAAACAGACTTGTGTGAGCATTTATCTAGATAATAAGCCTATGCTGACTTGTGACATTAGATTTTATCATGTATAAAACTGCAAACCTTTGCTGAAGCTGAGATAGGTCCCCACGTCGACCAGACGGCGTTTTGTATTGTAACTGCCAAACTTAGCACCAACAGCAAATACCATCTTCTCTTATAGACCGCCGTTTTCACGTCTGCTACTCTCACCGAATCACCTCGCTCGTGACGAACGCTGTACTCGTGGTAATCACTCGATCTACTGTTGTCGTCATACACTTCATTGACATTAACATAACAAGCGCCATATGACGTCACATCTGGTTCAAGCGCGTCATCAGACTGGTACGGTGAATGCCAGCTACCGGAGGTTAGGATTGGAGAGGATTCTGTCATTTGTAGTTTAAACAACACCTCGCATGGTTCGTCTGAACTCACTTGCTGACGGTCTTTTTCTATGGAGCATTAACAAATCTCCACACAGATCCTCGGTTATAACTACGCGACTTAGTTACTTGTAAATCACCATTCACCGGTCCATCTATTTTCACCACGGTACACTGTATATACCCAGTAATCAGTGATGGGAAATACGGGTCAAGTGATAAAATGTTAACAATGTCCAGCGAGTGTGCAAAGTATCTACTGAGGCAGTTTGTTATCATGTTTAGATAGCCAGGTTTAATATGCATGCACAAGGCGATTTTAAAGACAGCACTATCTCGATGAGTTGAACATCCCGTTAACATTAAGATAAAAGTCTTGCAATGTTTTAATAAGGTGATGCAGTAGCAATAGCAATACAAAGTAGAAATAGTGTATATAGGCAGGAGAATTAAATCTAGAGCTTAATCGCATTAGTAATACATGTAGATAACTATGCCCGCACTTATTTCACCGGACGCAGGTATTACAAATCAAACGTTTAGCAGCCCGTGTTTTCTTCTTGGTTTATATGCATGATAAAGAATGTCTTAGGAAAGCAATATAATTCAATCCTCCGCTACGACAAAGTCACGTGTTCTAGCCATCCTTCACTGGTTGTAATTTAACAATAGGGTACTTAAAGATTCAGAACACTGACACTATCTATTTAGCATATATTTATTACCAATAACCTTGTATATATTTAGTATCAACAGAAAAAAAGTAAAATCATCATTTAACAACAGTTTGTGTAGGGTAAAATACAATAAATATAGTAGTACATGTAATGGAATCATTGTAAACAATCTGAGATACCTGTACACATTTAAAGGTTTCAACGATAGGTATGGGAGCACAGTTTATAGAGGAATCAGGTTACAACTATTGCACGGTCCCTTCTGATATCACAGTTACATGTCTGATATAGAAACTCATATACTAATGTTGTCTACTATACTATTCTAACGTGAGTCAGTCATGTACACATATAACTTTGGTCTTGTAAAACTTCCAACGGTTTCATTGATGTCGAGAATTCTGTAAGCTGGAGAAAATATTGTAAAAGTAAAAAACCTTGGGGCCTTTTTATTCCTAATTCTATGTGTACTCTTGTTCTTAAGTATGAACTCTTGTTGAACCATTGGTCAGTTTATAGCACTTAGGTGAGATATCAGTCCTAGGACACATCAATTCTATGGCCTCCCTTTATCACTTGCACTCATCTTCTATAAGAACACCACATTTAGCAAACATATTACTACCATATGTATTTTTTCGTGGTAAACATGAACGAAAAATACATACACTATTTGCTATAACCATGAAATATTTACATTTTCTTATCTGAGTGCAAACATTGCAGAAGTTTTTATCAATTGAGATTCTTCCAGCCATACCTGTGATAAAAATGTACAATGTAAAATTGAAAGATTCTTCCAATGCATCACTTAAATAATAGAACTGAGAGTCAAATCACAAAGGATACCCTGTCCAACACAAACAGTTATCTCCCTTGAAATTCTTTGGTCCAGAATAATCTTCAGTAAAGTCCCATCAGTATCAGTTCATCCATTAAGGAGGAGTTGTGTTTACAAGAAATATTAACAGACAGACAGGGTTATCCTAAACACCTCCCAAAAACTCTGTTTGTAGGAGATATAAAAAACAACAATGTAATATAATAATAAAGGTAAAAGTGCATACAAAAAGGACAGTTGATCTCTCTTCACAATGCTTCTATATATGTGTGTAGCAATATACATAAACAAAGCATAATTAGGCATAAAAGTTGAACAATTGAGTGATAAAATTGCATACAGATACCAAGCAAAGAAATACTGGTTCTTTTACAGTATTGTAATGTCAAACAACGAAATAGGCAAACATTTATTTAACATATAGGAATGCAACAATATAACCTGGGTCATTTTCTATATCTCTTTTACTTATTATAAAGAAGTCCTTTTGATATTAAATTTGAGATTTAAGAGGTATATCACAACATGGCCAGTACTTTCTAGTCTCCACATTTAATTCTTTGAAATGATAAATTTACTTATCATTAAATTCTTAACAATTCTATATGAAATGACATCATCAGCTTAGTTAACGTTTTGACACAGTTTGATTCATACTTTTCACACAAACTGCTTTTTGTTTTCCTTTCTTTTATACAATCATGTGCTGCAAGGAATCTTAAATTTTCTCCACCTTGGTTATGGATTATGAAAGAGTATTTATGATTTTCTATACATGTGTACTAACCAAGAACCAAGTTATATATATAAACCTAAACCCATACTCCTATAATATTATTATCATTTACACAAAGCAAACAATTACAATACAATATTGATGCTAAGTGTGGGAATCAATTGATAATATAAAGAAATCAATAACAAATTAATACATTTAGATTTTTCACCAAATACTGGCAAGCAACCTTTGTCACAAAATACAAATATAGGTACGTACATATCAACAAAGATCAACCTTTTTTTAGAAACCCTTGCATGTGATTTGGTAAAACCTCACAATGACAAAAACATGAATGGTATATTATGCATATTGTAAACCTCTGGTATAGAAAATCACAGACAAGCTACCATACAAAAGAATTGTCATGTTTCAACCCTAGCTGATATGGTTTTGATAATATATAGATCTGTTTTTTTTTATATAAATGGGTCAAGGTCATTTAAAGTTCAAGGTCAGATTGTCACTGAAAAGGGGAAAAACAAATTGTATGACCAATGTAAGAGTGTGTTATGGAGTGTGGAAGCAGACGACGGTGCTAAGATGAGGACAATACCTCAACCTTTTTTTGGGGGAAACAGTCAAGCGAATAAGAACAAATGAACAGTTGAAAAAAGCAATGTACCTAAAGTATCAGACCATTTAATCTCTCTGCAAAATCAAGAACAGGGATTATGCTCTGTTTGAGTTTCACCATCCCAAAAGAATACTCCATGGACAATCTCAAGAGAAAGATATGTAAAATATTAGATTTACTGTACTGACCAAACTGAAACCTTTTTCAAGCCCTTCATGTTTATTATCCGTGAACAAGTTTATAAAACAAGGAATTAGGAGAGGAGAGTAATCTACCAGGGGGAGCAAACTCTGCGACAGTGCCGTCTGCCATGACAAGAACTCGGTCACTGTCCATGATGGTGTTGATACGGTGAGCAATGGTGAGTACTGTACTATGTTGAAACTCTGTACGTATTGTCTGCTGTATCAAGATGTCTGTCTCTAGATCCACACTGGCTGTAGCCTCATCTATACACAGAATCTGGTATAAACAATGCAAAACCACAGGGATATATACAATGTAATACAAAGTTACACATATGAATACAAGTTATACCTGCTGTTATCAATGACTATTGATAGTTCATTATAGAGTGCAACTGTGATGAATTTTGTGCATTTTGTAACCATTTTAACTGAAAGTTTGTCATGGCAACAAAATAGGATGTTTTGTCTATTTGTAAATAAGTTTAAGCAATAGAAAAATAATTCTTAGTAAATTGTTTATTAAAATTTAAACTTATATGTGAACAGGAAATCTATAAAGTATGTCTGTATAAATGTACAACAGGCTCTGTGGTAATATACTTTATTCTCAATCAGGTTTGACAGGTTTCCCCTACCCCCAGGTTTTCAACACAACAATCACATAAACGCTTATTTAGGTGCAAAAGAGAATGAATTATATATTAAATAATAACCACTTTAAATAACCGTTGTAAATTATATCAAATTTAACCTTTTTTTAATCTAATTACCTTTGCCCTTGTAAGGAGTGCCCTGCCAAGACAGACAAGTTGCCGCTGTCCAACAGAGAAGTGAGTTCCTCGTTCTGCCACATCTCCTTCTAAACCTCCCAGTCTCTCCACCACTTCCTTCAGGTGGCACTTGTGTAATACACCCCACAGCTCAGAGTCTGAGTAAGCACTGGTTGGATCTAGGTTCTCACGTACTGTTCCACTAAACAAGAATGGATCCTGTGGAATAATCGCTAATCGAGTTCTGAAAAACACAGGGGAAACACAGACATATTGAAAACTGTCCATAAAACCTTAACCCTGAAGATATGACTGCTATTGTAAAATGGTGTGAAATCATTATATTTTGCATGGCAGCTGAATTACAAAATATTACATAAAAGTATAAAAAACTTAAAGTAATGTCCATATACATTTGTATCTCCAATAATTTAAGTTCCCACAAAATTTTCATTCAAAGAAAACCAAGATTTGTTATGCCTGCGAAAATAAAAAGATTGCATAGTAAGCAAGTATAGATATAAGATATAGAGATTGCATAGTAAGCAAGTATAGATATAAGATATAGAGA
>ENA-OREC01000677-OREC01000677.1-marine-metagenome-genome-assembly--contig:-NODE-677-length-14502-cov-19.863016_pt1 | contig 14502 bp, 4 predicted proteins | sample MGYA00248626_ERZ508543 | MGnify/ENA primary metagenome ERZ508543 (study PRJEB26211, sample SAMN05518279) | marine metagenome | isolation source: Puget Sound, Washington, USA | host: Bankia setacea... | reverse complement strand
ATATTCAATTAAGTCAGTCTTGCATACAATGATATTCAATTAAGTCAGTCTTGCATACAATGATATTCAATTAAGTCGGTCTTGCATACGTTTATATGCAGTATATGTTACATCCAACTATAGACTTTTTAACCAAAGCAAAGGAGATTTTCATTACAGGTTTCAAATTACAAAGACATATGAGAATAATCCATCTAAGATAAATGTAACTTAACTTTTGATAGGTCAATCCATCTTGAGACATTTCATCAAGTACATTGCTGAACATATTAATTAGAAAACACCTCTAGTTGAATGAGGTTTGTGAAATGTTCATTGTTTTTAATATTAAGGTGTTGTACCAGTGAAAATTAATAGTTTTTTTATACTCTCTTTTAATTGTTGTATTGGAAAAGAGAGCTTAACTGTTAGTGTTTATGAACCTAAAGATGTTAAATTGAGCGATGAAAGCCCAAGGGTTCTCAGTGCTGTTGAATAAGGAAGCAAATAGAACTTTTTTACATTTACCTTTCCTAATGAAAATTTCCAATTAAAGTAAAACCTTAGAAATATGAGCTTAAACAAACCTACAAACCTCCCAAATTGTAATAGTAATGCACTAGCTAATTTTAAATTCAATAAATGATTTAAACCAAATGTAAACTACCAAAAGAGAAATTCCTTAAACCTCTGAAATCGGATCCAAGGTTTTTTTGCTCCAAGAGTGCTGTAATGTCCCACTGTTGCTCCACTGACTATCTTTTATCATCTATTCCCATTTTATCTTTGAAAAAAAATCCAGTTAACCTCTTAATTGAGCCAAAAACGTCCTCAGCCACTGTTATAAAGTGGAGATGTAGCCATTTACTTTGCAAGACCAGTTAGTACTGGTTAAAGAAACCTAAGGGAACATGGTGAGGTGAAATGTCTGTAGTTATATGACTGAAATACTATTGAAACAATGTTATACCCAATGAACAAGACGAAAATAAAAAATGTTCATTGAAACACCCATTCACATGTACAGTAACAAAGACCACCTGTTCCTAGACATTTTTATCAGGATTTTGTTTAATTTTCACTTGCTAATGAGACCACCTCAAAAAAGGACCATCTTGGAATAAAAGAGTTGTCTTATCAGTGGCGTTTCATGGTAGAAATATTGAAACAATGAAGAACAGAAAGACTTGACGTTTGAGATATACATGTATATATTAAAGAAGAATGAAAGGCTAAAAATACTTGAGTTTAGTTGATTGAATACTGGATTTTGGGATATTTTGGTGTTGTCATATTTTCGTCACTTTGGCTCAGATGGCTATAGTTTTATTTTGGTCAGTTTTATTTTCGCTCTTGTCGTTATGTGGTGAAAAATAGACACAAAAGTCAGCTCTGGTGGCTTTGATAAACATGTTTCTTTCCTGTGCGTAGTGTTTGTCAGTGAAGAGTATTCAAGGGAATTAATCAAATATACCAAAATACGTTATGTAGTTTCTTCTCTTCTAAAGCCTGCCAAACTTGTCATCATTTCTCCATAAACATCAGATTCTCCTACCAGCCACAACACATGAGAATAAAATTCAATATATTGACAGTGGCAGCATGTAGGAATATTTCAATTTCAAATTTGTCATCCAATTACTTTGTCACTACTACTCTTCTGGTTCTCTAGCTGAACCCCCCAATCCCCTCTCACTCTCTATCTTTCCCATCATTTTGACATCTCCAGCATGAAAATAGTATTCACAAAGAAAATATACGCTAAATATTATGAAAGAGTATGACTTAACATGATGTGGCGCCCAATCTTTCCCCGACTCTAAAACCACGATGCCAAATATCACGCAAAAAGTATCTGAACGAAAATTTGACAAAAAAGTATGTCTGAAAAGAAAATTTGGCAAAAAGTGCGTCTGAAAAGAAAATTTGGCAAAAAGTATGTCTGAAAAGAAAATTTGGCAAAAAGTATGTCTGAAAAGAAAATTTGGCAAAAGTAGATCTATGTCTGAAAAGAAAATTTGGCAAAAAGTGTGTCTGAAAAGAAAATTGGGCCAGTTTGGAGAGGTATAGCTGTGGTTTGAGGCATTGTGGATAAAGTGTACATATGGTGAATACAATTGAACAGATATAAAAGAAAGGACTCTTTAGGAAGAAATTTGAAAAAAATCAGCTGAAATCTGCCTCTCAGCTAATATCCCTTGCTAAAACATCTCCTGGTCACAAGCTCTCACATATAACCTTCTAGCTCCTAATTCACATCATAATGCCTTAAAAGGGAAATCTCAGGAAATCTTTGTAAATTACAGCCGAGAGAACAGAGATCTTTTAGCTCCCTTCGCTCCGGAAATGGTGTTGATGGGCTCAAAAGAATTACACAGAGATTATATGACAAGTTTGGAGTGTTGCACAGAAAATTGATGTATCACTATAAGTAATAAGAAGGCAGTTACGACAATTTTGCGTTTAAACTATCATTACTCTGCTTCGATGGATCATGTTTTTTTGTAACTGTATGTATATTTTTACGTTCCCTATTAATTCAATGGGCTATTTTCTCTCCCAAGCCCTTGTAGGATTTGTGAGCTTTGATGTTGAATTTTGACTCGCAGGCGCTACAAGAGGGTGAAGGTTGTTTGTTATAAATCAAGTAGAATTCAGGTTGTTAAAACAAGTTATTTTTATTATTTATTTATTTCCTATTTGTTTGAAATAAAGGTGGCTGAATCCTATGTGCTTTTTTAAGGAGTACAATTGTCCCTAGTCGCTTTTGTTGAGAAAAAAGCGTTCTGACTTTGGAGTAAATTTTAAGGCCTTTCTATTACATAATTATTAAATTTCCATGTGTTGATATTCAAGTCTCTTGTGTTTTATTTATGGAGTACTGTGTTTGTTAAAACCAAAACGAATTAATAACTTTTGGAGTAAAGCTATTCACCTGCTAATACAATAGCGACCATTGTGCTGTGGTTGTTGAAAACTTACATATCATTTTCACGTAAATCTTTTTGACAACTGTCTTTCGTCCTCTGGAGTCTTTTTTCCCCATTCTTTTAAGTATGTTAACTAATAATATCTTGTCTACATTAATGTTAGAAACTGAGGTGTACCTGATCATGTTCTTCTTCATGCCTAGAACATTGTTCCATTGATTTTGCTGCTTTATTCTTCTTGAGGAATTTAATCGATTAAATTGATCAGCATCTGAAGTGCAGTGAAACAAAAAACCAGTGTTACTGTATCGAACTGATAACACAGTTGCCCTATACTGAAACTTGGTTAAGCATTTTGTCCCTATGAGTTCCAATTAGTGTTATTTTATTGTTGTTCACGTTATCGAATAAGAAATAAAAGAAAATTGATATTATCTCGATGTTTTCAGATGTCAACTATTGATTGAAACGAAAGAGGGTTGGTAATTGAAACAGATATAAATGATAAATTGAGACTTAGATGTGGGAATTTCTTTTTGTGATATTTCGCTCACTTGAACATCTGAAGGCTGTCCTTTAAATAAAAAGCTATGCAATCTTTAAAGTGGCTTGTTTTGATGTCTTTAAGTATTATGCACGATGATGGTATATAGCTATTTATAGAGCAAGATGAAGGAAAAATATGGTGTTGAAAAAAAGCAGCAATAAATACAGTTGATATGTTGGGAATAAATAGATAAGCTGAATGATGTTTATGACTTGAAAGAAGAAGAAAAACACAAACTTAAAGGTACAATCATGTTTTAATTTATTTGTAAAAAAAAGTTGGTTAAAATAAATAACGTTTATGTGAAATTGTGTAAAATTACAATTAAGTCAATACCCAGTTGTTCACTGTACATACTAGAGGATTTTGAAAGCCAACTATTCAAATGTAGCAGATTTACATTATAAGAAAAGTGGGGAACCAATTTTTAACAGAATTGGACAATCATTGTTACGTGTTGGTTAGCTCAGAATTTAAAAATAACAATATTGCAGGTAAACAAAAGGGATTTAAGTGCCCAGGAAAATGTCTTATTTGGGTAAAGCAGTGATATTATATGCACGAGAAAATAAATGAGTTTACAGCAGATTGTTTTAATGGCTTGAAGGGTTTTCTCTCTTAACTTGTATTTGTATTTGCAGTAAAGAGCGATGCTGGCCACGCGTAGGTGTCGATGAAAAGGGCCTAGATTGCATTTTGTGTTTTCTAAACTGGAACATTTTCTCCTTTAAATCTTTCAGCCTTTGAATATTTAATATGATGGAGTGATTTTAGGAGAGAGAGTATTCGAGAGGGCTGAGAGCTTTAGGGTTCTAAGAGCTATTGAATAAAGAAGCAGATAGAACCCTTTTGCATTCACTTTCGATAATATAGTTATGAGGAAACAGGAGGTGTTCTTGGAAATTACAGGCTGGCTGAAATATATTAGATTTTAGTACAAGATTCTTAAAGATACATTCATGCCTACAAGGGCACCTTTTTAAAACAATATTTAGATTATAGACGCGCTACAAAGTGCTATCCAATAGTGATATGTAGAATTGTTTATTGCGTTTCATGCCATGTTCAACAAGAGGTCAAAAAAATGTTCTTTCAAATCTGGACAATCAAACCAGTACTAGGTTGTTATACACCTAAAATATAAGATAATAAGGGTGTATATGACTGGACTCAGCAGACGTTGTTGGTTGGTTGGTCGAGTATTTCTTTTTAATGAAATGTAGCGTCTCGATCCTCCCACTGTCTTCAAGTCATCTAAATGAATATTGCTACACATGATTCCTATGACATGTAGATGTGCATGACATGATCTTTGTGAGGCCTGGCCAAAGTGTTTCCGAGTTTTGCCCCTTTTTTCACAATTCTTATATTCACATATCCTTATTTCCTGTTGCAAAATAGCAGTAGGTATTATGTATACTGTGCAAAATCAGTGGTTACTAGCTCTAGTATGATTTTGCGAAATTGTCTACCCCTGTATTCCACTCATTGCCTTCGTCCTAGAGTCCCTAGAGTATCGAATAGCACATACATTTCTGATGTCCTTATCATAAAAACCATTATCTCAATTATATCTAAATCTCCTTCAATATTTTCTTGGTTCATTTTTTATTGTCGTGAAGATGATTAAACTCAACGTATCGCGTTTGATATCGACTCCTGACATTTACTGCCTCGTTGTTAATGTTTGGTTAATAACAGCTGTTTAATCCATTACATTTCATGGTCATTCTCAAGCACTGAGGCTATATATTCACCCTTATGTATTTACTTTTTCTGACTTGGTCAAATATTTGGGTTGACTTTATATCTATTGCCCAAGGAGGAAAATTGCTTATTCTGTGACGTATTGGGCTCCCACTTTATGCTTGTGGACATTTAAAGGCTTAAGAATCGTGATAAATAGGGGCTCATAGGTCTTCCTTAACGCGATAAGGTGTCTTACAGACTATGATAATATGAGGGGTGAACGGAAAATGGTTCTATCTTCCTCTATGTTCAATAGCACTTAGAAACCTTTCAAGCTGTACCTGCCTACCTACAGACGTCTGATATCTACTCTAAACATTTTGGCCGTTGGTCATCTGAGTATGTCCATAACCTCACTCATTTAATCCATACTTGTCACATGCAACGGCTGACCACAGTCCTTCTTCTAAACAACACTGAAATCTTGAGAACCTGTAATTAACAACAAACTGAAAACCTACACACTGCCAAACAGCTGACCATATAATAAAACCCGAATGAAACCTTGTTATAAAGCTGCATATTTCAGAATTCTGGGAATAAATACTGGATTAAAGGTTTTGCTGTTTGCTTAAAGTTGTCCTCTCGTCCTTAAAATATTTGTTTAAGGAATTAGTAGACATATATTATGATAAATGCTTCTAATGAAGGAATCTGTGTTGAGTTTCGAAGAAAAAACAACACAACCATGGTTTACCTACTTTCAAATTGCCGGCAAGTATTAAAAATCTTTTAAGACTAACCTGTTAAATATTATTTTTGACGATTTCAGTATATGATTATAAGGATATAGGCCGAAGTTTAGTTGTCTATATCTTCCACAAGGGCATAATTTTTATGAAGTACAGATGAATATGTAATTATTTTTTTTGAGCAAAAGTCCATCTTTAATTACCTGTTGAGCACATTTTGCTTCTTCTATACCCAAGTTTTATATTACCCAAAAAGCGACATTCACGAAAAAAAAACTTGGTGCCAAAAAGTAATGTAGTACAAATAATCTTACTAATGATAATGTTTCCTCGACTCATCCTTGTCATTGAAGTCTTGGTCCCATTAAATTTATTATATCCGAGATTTCTAGGTTGATATGTCTTCACTCTTATAGTATTCATGTCGAAAAATGAGTTCTTGTTTGTTACCATAGCAACCCCAAAACTTTGTAAACCATCACTGTTGAAACATCAAAAAGTACAGAATGTTCCAAATGTTTAGACTAACCATGATAAAACTGTTATCTTGAAGGATTTCTTTTAAACATAGATAACTAGCTGGTAGATAAGAGACCAATGTGTCGGAGATGGTATTTATCGTTAACCTGGTAACTGTTTACTCAGAGGAAATCAAGAGTTTCTGGGTCCTGTAGTCTAAATATTGTAATCTGCGAATTTAGTTTATCGACGATTAGAGGCAAAACTGTTGTAACTATAATGAATTAAAACACCTGCTACATCAGTTTTTCCTACAGTTCACATTATGTATACAAAGATGGGCACAAGAGTATCCACACTGATTCAGTGGAACTATTTCAAAGAACAATTAAACGTTTAAGACAAATCAATTTAAAAAAGGAAACAGGAACATTTGGTTTATCAAGCTGTTTAGCTAACACTTTTATATTGTTATTTTTTATTCATTTTTTTATTAGTAGGCTTTCTTGGTGCTATAAGAGCTGGTCCAATTGATAAGTCAGTCTTGCATACACTGATATTTAATTAAGTCAGTCTTGCATACAATGATATTCAATTAAGTCAGTCTTGCATACAATGATATTCAATTAAGTCGGTCTTGCATACGTTTATATGCAGTATATGTTACATCCAACTATAGACTTTTTAACCAAAGCAAAGGAGATTTTCATTACAGGTTTCAAATTACAAAGACATATGAGAATAATCCATCTAAGATAAATGTAACTTAACTTTTGATAGGTCAATCCATCTTGAGACATTTCATCAAGTACATTGCTGAACATATTAATTAGAAAACACCTCTAGTTGAATGAGGTTTGTGAAATGTTCATTGTTTTTAATATTAAGGTGTTGTACCAGTGAAAATTAATAGTTTTTTTATACTCTCTTTTAATTGTTGTATTGGAAAAGAGAGCTTAACTGTTAGTGTTTATGAACCTAAAGATGTTAAATTGAGCGATGAAAGCCCAAGGGTTCTCAGTGCTGTTGAATAAGGAAGCAAATAGAACTTTTTTACATTTACCTTTCCTAATGAAAATTTCCAATTAAAGTAAAACCTTAGAAATATGAGCTTAAACAAACCTACAAACCTCCCAAATTGTAATAGTAATGCACTAGCTAATTTTAAATTCAATAAATGATTTAAACCAAATGTAAACTACCAAAAGAGAAATTCCTTAAACCTCTGAAATCGGATCCAAGGTTTTTTTGCTCCAAGAGTGCTGTAATGTCCCACTGTTGCTCCACTGACTATCTTTTATCATCTATTCCCATTTTATCTTTGAAAAAAAATCCAGTTAACCTCTTAATTGAGCCAAAAACGTCCTCAGCCACTGTTATAAAGTGGAGATGTAGCCATTTACTTTGCAAGACCAGTTAGTACTGGTTAAAGAAACCTAAGGGAACATGGTGAGGTGAAATGTCTGTAGTTATATGACTGAAATACTATTGAAACAATGTTATACCCAATGAACAAGACGAAAATAAAAAATGTTCATTGAAACACCCATTCACATGTACAGTAACAAAGACCACCTGTTCCTAGACATTTTTATCAGGATTTTGTTTAATTTTCACTTGCTAATGAGACCACCTCAAAAAAGGACCATCTTGGAATAAAAGAGTTGTCTTATCAGTGGCGTTTCATGGTAGAAATATTGAAACAATGAAGAACAGAAAGACTTGACGTTTGAGATATACATGTATATATTAAAGAAGAATGAAAGGCTAAAAATACTTGAGTTTAGTTGATTGAATACTGGATTTTGGGATATTTTGGTGTTGTCATATTTTCGTCACTTTGGCTCAGATGGCTATAGTTTTATTTTGGTCAGTTTTATTTTCGCTCTTGTCGTTATGTGGTGAAAAATAGACACAAAAGTCAGCTCTGGTGGCTTTGATAAACATGTTTCTTTCCTGTGCGTAGTGTTTGTCAGTGAAGAGTATTCAAGGGAATTAATCAAATATACCAAAATACGTTATGTAGTTTCTTCTCTTCTAAAGCCTGCCAAACTTGTCATCATTTCTCCATAAACATCAGATTCTCCTACCAGCCACAACACATGAGAATAAAATTCAATATATTGACAGTGGCAGCATGTAGGAATATTTCAATTTCAAATTTGTCATCCAATTACTTTGTCACTACTACTCTTCTGGTTCTCTAGCTGAACCCCCCAATCCCCTCTCACTCTCTATCTTTCCCATCATTTTGACATCTCCAGCATGAAAATAGTATTCACAAAGAAAATATACGCTAAATATTATGAAAGAGTATGACTTAACATGATGTGGCGCCCAATCTTTCCCCGACTCTAAAACCACGATGCCAAATATCACGCAAAAAGTATCTGAACGAAAATTTGACAAAAAAGTATGTCTGAAAAGAAAATTTGGCAAAAAGTGCGTCTGAAAAGAAAATTTGGCAAAAAGTATGTCTGAAAAGAAAATTTGGCAAAAAGTATGTCTGAAAAGAAAATTTGGCAAAAGTAGATCTATGTCTGAAAAGAAAATTTGGCAAAAAGTGTGTCTGAAAAGAAAATTGGGCCAGTTTGGAGAGGTATAGCTGTGGTTTGAGGCATTGTGGATAAAGTGTACATATGGTGAATACAATTGAACAGATATAAAAGAAAGGACTCTTTAGGAAGAAATTTGAAAAAAATCAGCTGAAATCTGCCTCTCAGCTAATATCCCTTGCTAAAACATCTCCTGGTCACAAGCTCTCACATATAACCTTCTAGCTCCTAATTCACATCATAATGCCTTAAAAGGGAAATCTCAGGAAATCTTTGTAAATTACAGCCGAGAGAACAGAGATCTTTTAGCTCCCTTCGCTCCGGAAATGGTGTTGATGGGCTCAAAAGAATTACACAGAGATTATATGACAAGTTTGGAGTGTTGCACAGAAAATTGATGTATCACTATAAGTAATAAGAAGGCAGTTACGACAATTTTGCGTTTAAACTATCATTACTCTGCTTCGATGGATCATGTTTTTTTGTAACTGTATGTATATTTTTACGTTCCCTATTAATTCAATGGGCTATTTTCTCTCCCAAGCCCTTGTAGGATTTGTGAGCTTTGATGTTGAATTTTGACTCGCAGGCGCTACAAGAGGGTGAAGGTTGTTTGTTATAAATCAAGTAGAATTCAGGTTGTTAAAACAAGTTATTTTTATTATTTATTTATTTCCTATTTGTTTGAAATAAAGGTGGCTGAATCCTATGTGCTTTTTTAAGGAGTACAATTGTCCCTAGTCGCTTTTGTTGAGAAAAAAGCGTTCTGACTTTGGAGTAAATTTTAAGGCCTTTCTATTACATAATTATTAAATTTCCATGTGTTGATATTCAAGTCTCTTGTGTTTTATTTATGGAGTACTGTGTTTGTTAAAACCAAAACGAATTAATAACTTTTGGAGTAAAGCTATTCACCTGCTAATACAATAGCGACCATTGTGCTGTGGTTGTTGAAAACTTACATATCATTTTCACGTAAATCTTTTTGACAACTGTCTTTCGTCCTCTGGAGTCTTTTTTCCCCATTCTTTTAAGTATGTTAACTAATAATATCTTGTCTACATTAATGTTAGAAACTGAGGTGTACCTGATCATGTTCTTCTTCATGCCTAGAACATTGTTCCATTGATTTTGCTGCTTTATTCTTCTTGAGGAATTTAATCGATTAAATTGATCAGCATCTGAAGTGCAGTGAAACAAAAAACCAGTGTTACTGTATCGAACTGATAACACAGTTGCCCTATACTGAAACTTGGTTAAGCATTTTGTCCCTATGAGTTCCAATTAGTGTTATTTTATTGTTGTTCACGTTATCGAATAAGAAATAAAAGAAAATTGATATTATCTCGATGTTTTCAGATGTCAACTATTGATTGAAACGAAAGAGGGTTGGTAATTGAAACAGATATAAATGATAAATTGAGACTTAGATGTGGGAATTTCTTTTTGTGATATTTCGCTCACTTGAACATCTGAAGGCTGTCCTTTAAATAAAAAGCTATGCAATCTTTAAAGTGGCTTGTTTTGATGTCTTTAAGTATTATGCACGATGATGGTATATAGCTATTTATAGAGCAAGATGAAGGAAAAATATGGTGTTGAAAAAAAGCAGCAATAAATACAGTTGATATGTTGGGAATAAATAGATAAGCTGAATGATGTTTATGACTTGAAAGAAGAAGAAAAACACAAACTTAAAGGTACAATCATGTTTTAATTTATTTGTAAAAAAAAGTTGGTTAAAATAAATAACGTTTATGTGAAATTGTGTAAAATTACAATTAAGTCAATACCCAGTTGTTCACTGTACATACTAGAGGATTTTGAAAGCCAACTATTCAAATGTAGCAGATTTACATTATAAGAAAAGTGGGGAACCAATTTTTAACAGAATTGGACAATCATTGTTACGTGTTGGTTAGCTCAGAATTTAAAAATAACAATATTGCAGGTAAACAAAAGGGATTTAAGTGCCCAGGAAAATGTCTTATTTGGGTAAAGCAGTGATATTATATGCACGAGAAAATAAATGAGTTTACAGCAGATTGTTTTAATGGCTTGAAGGGTTTTCTCTCTTAACTTGTATTTGTATTTGCAGTAAAGAGCGATGCTGGCCACGCGTAGGTGTCGATGAAAAGGGCCTAGATTGCATTTTGTGTTTTCTAAACTGGAACATTTTCTCCTTTAAATCTTTCAGCCTTTGAATATTTAATATGATGGAGTGATTTTAGGAGAGAGAGTATTCGAGAGGGCTGAGAGCTTTAGGGTTCTAAGAGCTATTGAATAAAGAAGCAGATAGAACCCTTTTGCATTCACTTTCGATAATATAGTTATGAGGAAACAGGAGGTGTTCTTGGAAATTACAGGCTGGCTGAAATATATTAGATTTTAGTACAAGATTCTTAAAGATACATTCATGCCTACAAGGGCACCTTTTTAAAACAATATTTAGATTATAGACGCGCTACAAAGTGCTATCCAATAGTGATATGTAGAATTGTTTATTGCGTTTCATGCCATGTTCAACAAGAGGTCAAAAAAATGTTCTTTCAAATCTGGACAATCAAACCAGTACTAGGTTGTTATACACCTAAAATATAAGATAATAAGGGTGTATATGACTGGACTCAGCAGACGTTGTTGGTTGGTTGGTCGAGTATTTCTTTTTAATGAAATGTAGCGTCTCGATCCTCCCACTGTCTTCAAGTCATCTAAATGAATATTGCTACACATGATTCCTATGACATGTAGATGTGCATGACATGATCTTTGTGAGGCCTGGCCAAAGTGTTTCCGAGTTTTGCCCCTTTTTTCACAATTCTTATATTCACATATCCTTATTTCCTGTTGCAAAATAGCAGTAGGTATTATGTATACTGTGCAAAATCAGTGGTTACTAGCTCTAGTATGATTTTGCGAAATTGTCTACCCCTGTATTCCACTCATTGCCTTCGTCCTAGAGTCCCTAGAGTATCGAATAGCACATACATTTCTGATGTCCTTATCATAAAAACCATTATCTCAATTATATCTAAATCTCCTTCAATATTTTCTTGGTTCATTTTTTATTGTCGTGAAGATGATTAAACTCAACGTATCGCGTTTGATATCGACTCCTGACATTTACTGCCTCGTTGTTAATGTTTGGTTAATAACAGCTGTTTAATCCATTACATTTCATGGTCATTCTCAAGCACTGAGGCTATATATTCACCCTTATGTATTTACTTTTTCTGACTTGGTCAAATATTTGGGTTGACTTTATATCTATTGCCCAAGGAGGAAAATTGCTTATTCTGTGACGTATTGGGCTCCCACTTTATGCTTGTGGACATTTAAAGGCTTAAGAATCGTGATAAATAGGGGCTCATAGGTCTTCCTTAACGCGATAAGGTGTCTTACAGACTATGATAATATGAGGGGTGAACGGAAAATGGTTCTATCTTCCTCTATGTTCAATAGCACTTAGAAACCTTTCAAGCTGTACCTGCCTACCTACAGACGTCTGATATCTACTCTAAACATTTTGGCCGTTGGTCATCTGAGTATGTCCATAACCTCACTCATTTAATCCATACTTGTCACATGCAACGGCTGACCACAGTCCTTCTTCTAAACAACACTGAAATCTTGAGAACCTGTAATTAACAACAAACTGAAAACCTACACACTGCCAAACAGCTGACCATATAATAAAACCCGAATGAAACCTTGTTATAAAGCTGCATATTTCAGAATTCTGGGAATAAATACTGGATTAAAGGTTTTGCTGTTTGCTTAAAGTTGTCCTCTCGTCCTTAAAATATTTGTTTAAGGAATTAGTAGACATATATTATGATAAATGCTTCTAATGAAGGAATCTGTGTTGAGTTTCGAAGAAAAAACAACACAACCATGGTTTACCTACTTTCAAATTGCCGGCAAGTATTAAAAATCTTTTAAGACTAACCTGTTAAATATTATTTTTGACGATTTCAGTATATGATTATAAGGATATAGGCCGAAGTTTAGTTGTCTATATCTTCCACAAGGGCATAATTTTTATGAAGTACAGATGAATATGTAATTATTTTTTTTGAGCAAAAGTCCATCTTTAATTACCTGTTGAGCACATTTTGCTTCTTCTATACCCAAGTTTTATATTACCCAAAAAGCGACATTCACGAAAAAAAAACTTGGTGCCAAAAAGTAATGTAGTACAAATAATCTTACTAATGATAATGTTTCCTCGACTCATCCTTGTCATTGAAGTCTTGGTCCCATTAAATTTATTATATCCGAGATTTCTAGGTTGATATGTCTTCACTCTTATAGTATTCATGTCGAAAAATGAGTTCTTGTTTGTTACCATAGCAACCCCAAAACTTTGTAAACCATCACTGTTGAAACATCAAAAAGTACAGAATGTTCCAAATGTTTAGACTAACCATGATAAAACTGTTATCTTGAAGGATTTCTTTTAAACATAGATAACTAGCTGGTAGATAAGAGACCAATGTGTCGGAGATGGTATTTATCGTTAACCTGGTAACTGTTTACTCAGAGGAAATCAAGAGTTTCTGGGTCCTGTAGTCTAAATATTGTAATCTGCGAATTTAGTTTATCGACGATTAGAGGCAAAACTGTTGTAACTATAATGAATTAAAACACCTGCTACATCAGTTTTTCCTACAGTTCACATTATGTATACAAAGATGGGCACAAGAGTATCCACACTGATTCAGTGGAACTATTTCAAAGAACAATTAAACGTTTAAGACAAATCAATTTAAAAAAGGAAACAGGAACATTTGGTTTATCAAGCTGTTTAGCTAACACTTTTATATTGTTATTTTTTATTCATTTTTTTATTAGTAGGCTTTCTTGGTGCTATAAGAGCTGGTCCAATTGATAAGGATTTTTGGTATTTCATTTTTGTGCAGACTCCTCAGGGCTCTGGACCTTTTTGCCGTCTGCTTGGGAACATCTTAAAGTTCAGTTGGCAGAAAGTGGTTGTGATTTTCGTCAAAAAATAAATTTTCCAGAGCACTTGAAATCATTTATTACAATATCAGATATGAACCTCACCTACATGTACCAGTATATTTATTTACATTTGAATTTGTGGTTTCTATTGATTCAATAAAATCCCGGGGAAAAAGTAGTTCCCCTGCCTAATGATCCAATGAAATGCCATTTAAAAGTAGTTCCCTTGTCTAATGATTCAATGAAATGCCATTTAAAAGTAGTTCCCTTGTCTAATGATCCAATGAAATGCCATGAAAAAGTAGTTCCCTTGTCTAATGATCCAATGAAATGCCATGATAAAGTAGTTCCCTTGTCTAATGATTCAATGAAATGCCATTTAAAAGTAGTTCCCTTGTCTAATGATTCAATGAAATGCCATGAAAAAGTAGTTCCCTTGTCTAATGATCCAATGAAATGCCATGATAAAGTAGTTCCCTAGGCTAATGATTCAATGAAATGCCATGAAAAAGTTGTTCCCTTGTCTAATGATCCAATGAAAAGCCATGGAAAAGTTGTTCCCTTGTCTAATGATTCAATGAAATGCCATGAAAAAGTAGTTCCCCAGAGGTATTGATGATTTCACA
>ENA-OREC01000676-OREC01000676.1-marine-metagenome-genome-assembly--contig:-NODE-676-length-14507-cov-12.397089_pt1 | contig 14507 bp, 5 predicted proteins | sample MGYA00248626_ERZ508543 | MGnify/ENA primary metagenome ERZ508543 (study PRJEB26211, sample SAMN05518279) | marine metagenome | isolation source: Puget Sound, Washington, USA | host: Bankia setacea... | reverse complement strand
AATAATAGTGACTCCGTGTTATATAAGAATGAGTCAATGCAATAATAGTGACTCCGTGTTATATAAGAATGAGTCAATGCAATAATAGTGACTCCGTGTTATATAAGAATGAGTCAATGCAATAATAGTGACTCCGTGTTATATAAGAATGAGTCATTACAATAATAGTGACTCCGTGTTATATAAGAATGAGTCATTACACATTTAAGCCACCATCATACTCAAAGCATACGTGGGACAAATCCATAGTTAATAACCTCACAAACTCCCTTTATTAGATAACAATAACATTACATATTCACATCTAATCACTGTTGGTTATGTAAATGTGAATGGGATAACACCTTTAGGACATACACTTAAAATCGGTCGTGAAATTTACACTTCAAAACCTATTATATTTTAATGGCGAATAATTTACATATTTCGTTATCTGACTGATTCTCCTGTTGTCATTCTCCCGTTTGAAAACCGCGTTTCGATAACCAGACACTTTAGGATCTACAGTTTATACAGTAAGATATATCTGTATCTGTTAACACCTCTAACTGAACTCTAAAACTATTGTGAATTTAATACCATCTAAACTATAATTGTTAAACTGTATATGTATATTGAATAATCCATGCATTTTGTAACTGTAATTGTTATAAGCTGTATATGCATAAACAAAATAAATGTTCTGTTCTGTTCTGTTCTAACCAAGCTGTCAACATATATTAACCGAAGTCTCTGAAACACCAAAACGTGTCTTAATTAATTGAGCTTACCTTATCAACAGTGTCATTCCAGATAAAACACATGTTTGCTGTTGAAAAAAAACATTTTACACATACTCTATTTAGTCTGCTTAGATTACAATGTGATACGATGTCCATACCTGTGCCTGTTGTAATATTAAAACATTCACGTAATAATAGATTCATAACTGTACATGATATCAACAACGTCTGTGTTTGTAGCAGTTGTTCGATCTTGTAGTTAGTTAGTTTCCTACGTGTGATGAATGTAAAGCTGACATAGAGGTTGTTTCCTTCAAAATGCAAAGTTATGTATAGGACGTTATACTTAATTAGATACAAAAAAGTACAACCAGGGTTACTGGTTAAATGTTCCCGCAGAAGATCTTGTTGCCATTAAAGTTTATGTCTCTCTGATATGTTGCCGTCGCTGAGTATACTTAAAACAAAAGTATATTTAAAGTAATACAGCCAGATACTACAACTTGGTTACCTTTGACTGGCAATATGTTGAAAGAGGACATCCTGAATCCGCGGAAAGACACACTCTACGAATTATTCAGCTTAATTGAGTACCTATGTTTAGGGATGTGCCAGAAATCTCAAATATTCAGTCGTCGAGACATAGGCGTTTTATTCGTCCATGACATTTGTTCTGTATGTCAGTTTATGACCGGCACAGCAACTGTCTACGTCGCCTTGTTATGGAACGCAACACTTGAAAATGAAAAAGCATCTTGCTCGTTAATATGTATAGATCATGTTTGATAGAATGATGAATTGTTCAAATTGAGATGTATGCACGAATCTTGAAAAAGTACGGAAAGCCGCGCCAATCAAATATCAATTGATTCGGCACACGTGTGCCTGGCTGTGTTTCGTTAGAACAATACAAACCAAAGACGTTCACTTAAAAACAGATAACCAAAAGTGTGCGGTAAAGCATACTTATAAACGCGTGAAATTACTTAAAAATATTCTACTCAGTTTTACCTTTCAGTTTTTTTTCTCAACACTAATTGGAATTATGTTTATGTTCCTATTTATACAATATGGAACTAAAGCTCGTGTTTTGTTTCGTTAGAATATGATACTAGAGGCCGTGTTTTGAAAGCAATCGTGTCTATCATATAGTGTGTCGAAAAATAGCGTTGATCAATGTAATGGTCGTCCAACAATAGCACGTAAAGTAAAGGTTTCTTGTAAAAGCATGAAGAAGTACCATGTAGTCATCTTCGTCATCAATCAAGAGACTGACATCATAATGAATAAGTAAAGTTATCAGACATTAACGTAACTTATTAGTAAATACCAGAGCTGTATTATGAAGTTGGTTTATTAACAATTAAGTTGAATTAATACCGAAATTGTGACCGAGAAAGTCATGACCTGGGTACGCTTAGTCGTCTGTTTATCGCGTGTTACAAAGAATAAGCCAGAAGTGAACACACGATGTTTCTCGGTCATGTTGTATCTTGATTTAAGCGAGTATTTCACTTTACGTACTTTCGAGATGCCCATTGGTTTAACCTTTTCTCAGATATTATTTATTTATTTAGTATTAGTTTATTTTACACAGGCACGGATAAAGGTAATTTTAAACGTATATAAATTTCAAATAAATGTTAACAAAATATTATATAATAAAATAAGTTATAACCTAACAAAATATATAATCGGATTCATGCAACTGACCAGTATGCGTTGTAGTTATGGGACAACGAAATCGAACTTGGCAAAATAGCAAGTTCATCAAAAACTACAGTCATTTAGTATTAACAACCTTAAAACATGACTAGTCGATAATTGTTATATATACGTTATATGTTACGATACAAATCTGGGTGAAATGTAGAACAATCATCTCCCTGGTAAGTACGAATGTTCAGATGTCGCTTTCACTCAGACGAACATGCTATACGACAACAATCCATTAAGTATGTGCATTGTGCAGTTGTATATATAGATAATGAGAAAACCCATATAACTGTCATGGGCAAGTGCGATTCTTATGTTAAGCAGTATGTACGGGGTGCTACATTGCTACATAAGTTTGCACTTAGAGTCATACACGTGACATGGGCCGTGGTTAATTGACGAAGTCTACCGCGCCATAACTTACACAGCCAGGAGTCACGCTGTTGTCATAAAGCACATACATACAAAACCAAGCGTCTCTATGGCTTGGTACGTACGTCTATAAAACACTGAACAGCGTTCCTAATACAACAGAAGATCCTTTGTCACACAGCTACATCTGAAATAATCATCGTTTTGGTCGAGAGTATTTCATTGTGTTGCTGTTGTTGCGGTACATAGTGTGAAGCACATTATCAGCCAGAAATAACCCTGAAATGTCTTGCTTATAACATATATGGCACGGAGATATAAATTGTCAATGTTTTTATGTTGCACCTGCTGATGAGGATGATGATGATGCTGTTTCTGTATTACTGAAAATACAAACAATAATTTTGAAAGAAAGTACATAAAACATTTACTAGACGCATACATTTTAATGTGAACATCGATATGTCCTTTCATTTGGCTGTCATGTTTTGTAAATATAAGCGATTTTGAATGTGATATTTTTGTTTGGTATTGATGGTGCTACTGTTACCGCTGATTGTGTTGTTGCTGCTGTTGTTGTTGATTATGTTGTTGTTGTGAAATGTGTTTAGTATTACGCGTTTAGTTCAGTTACCAGTCACATTCTCATTGGTCTTCAACACATATCGTGTCTGACTCATTTATAAAACTCTTGCACTTTAATTGATAAACAAAGAAGGCATGTTCCCCAAGACAGAAAGTACGCTTCGGAATCATCGTCTTATTTGTGATTATATTGAAAGACCCCTTCGATCATTGTTTAACTCTTCAATGATTATTTGTTTGATTACATATATTTGCTGCATCATTGATACACATATACCTATAGATGAAGTTCAATAACATCTTGTTTTTTAAAGCTCTTCTATCAAACATCCTTGGACTCCCTTTTGACATCTATACGACAGGCGTGTTTGTGTTATTTACAAAGCTCGTATTGTGTTTGATCTCGGTCTTCCGCAAGGCTGCCACATCATCATTAACGACACAATTAGATAAGCTTATCAAACAAAACTTACACTATTTGAACATGACTTATTTTTACAGCATCACGTTTGTTTCCGTTCATGTACATTAGCAACGATGTGTTGTTTTATACCGTTGTGTAGTTGTGTACATTATGAATAGCTCCTTTGTGTTCAATGTGTCATTGTTTGTGTTTTCGTCTTCGTGTTTGCGTTGGAAGATGTGTTGTCGTTAATCGTCTTGTTGTTGCCTTTGAGTGGGATTAGATGATTAAGCTTAACGTTTGGTCTATTATTCGGTTACCAAACTTATCCCCCAGTCTGTCTTAATATACTGTGTTGACCATTGCATCCTGGATAGCTGAACGTCCGCAGTACATGCATTTCAAGCATATTTTATAAGTTGTCGTGTCATCTACACAGGAAGAGGAACTTGATAAAATGAGAGAATATAAGAAAAATATGACAAGGAACTTATAGCATGATAAAGCTCAATCAACTATAGTGGACTAGTTTACATTTAGACACAATAGTTAAACTCAAGAATAGCAAATTCAGGACAAGATGTATTGTATTTGCTTGTGTATCAAACGTTTGTAGGTCTACAGAGGTCCCTATCAGGACGTTTGCCGGTAGATACCCACCACTTACAAAAACACAAAGGGACCGTTTTTGCTTGCGCTGGTATGTTTTATATCCCGTTCCTAGTAAAAATGAACCGTTGTTGACAATTAAAGAACAACTGGGCTTATTGTTCGCATTGTTTTATGACCGTTATTTTTGTTTTTAATTCTTTGTCGGGAACAATAAAGACGATGGTCCCTTTTTTGTAGGGCTTTATACTTTATAACAACACATTCGTCATCAACGGTTGGTTCCTTCTCGTTCTTATCATTGTTTGGGAAAGTACAGCAACACTTGAGACCAAAGGAGACGACAGGAGACAAGGATCAAGCGGTCGTTACGTTAATGTCGTTAGACGGCTAAGACGCATAAAAGACATGAGGCAGAAAAATGTATCACTGAAAGGGTCGTTGGGATACTTTAGATGTTGGTGTCAGTAGACGTGAAAAGTGGTGCAAATGTGCGGTTCAAACGTGAGCAGAGTTCAAGATCACGTTACCTGTCCATAGAAGAATGTTACAATGTTGTGGGAATTGCCTCGATTAAGCAAAACACATATACTACGTCTCCCATGTAGGCAGGCTAGAGGAGGGACACTATTTTAAGCATATGTTTAATAACAAACGCTGCACTGCCTGCTCTTATAACATGCCTGGTGATAATAGCAGACGTTTCAAAACAGAGCTGTTATTTTAAGCAACACAGTATTTGTATCCCCCCTCTCGCCAACGTTGTCTATATATAGCTGTACAAAACTGTGCTGATATAAAATCTATCTTTCGAATTTGATTACGGTTTGAATGTCTTGAGCGTGTGCCTTCTGATTCAAATTAAAGACCGAACAAATTGTAAAGATACATGTACATAGATGTCAGAATGGTTGATGTTTTTGGTTGATTTGATTGACAATCTAATTTACCATGACATAGAAAACACATATCGTATTGTTAATACATGTACGTGAGAAGTTGTGGCTGTTTGATGGATACTTTCAATGTAAGTTATGATTTAAGTGTCAATGTATTGAATTAGTATGTTGTTTGTTTTCTGGTATCAACTCAGTGCAGACGCCGAGTAATGGAGTGTAGTAGGATACTTTCCGATTGTATTAAATTTGTTTAACATACATTATATCAATCCGTTTCAATTAAATGAGTGACAAGTCTTGACAAATCGATGTATGTATAAGTGCTGTCTTTATATAATAGGTCTAAATCTGTCTTCAATTGTTATCGAATACGCATGTCCATTGTTCATGTGTAAGAGAGAGTATGTGAATAGTGCTAAGTGTACGTACGGTGGGTGTAAGGAGTTGCTGATGCGCATGTATTTATCTTTCTGCCATGACGAGGCTCTGTAAATGTTCAAGTCTGAGGAAATCAAGCTCTGTTCAATTATTTTCTGTTTTGTCCTGTTATGCATTACAATAAATGTACATGTAATATACGTACCTTCAAAACAATTAACACTGCTTTAAAAGAAGTATGTCTAAAATCAGTTTTCTAAAACTATGCTTTATGAATATGAGGCCCCGTCTTTGTGTGTATGTGTGTGTGTGTGTGTGTGTGTGCGTGTGTGCGTGCGTGCGTGCGTGCGTGCGTGGGTGTGCGTGCGTGCGTGTGTATGACTTTTCTTGATAAAGATGCCTTTGTATGTCGATGTAATGTTGTGTTAGTTGTGAAACTTATTGACCGCCTCTCTCATTCATTTGCTAGCAGTCTAAATGCAATTTATGTCTGAACTATTACATGCACTATGTCACTCAAGTGTGCTTTAATCCGCACATCCTTTCTTCATCTAGACAAGCTCATGAACCCTTTACAATAAACGCACTTATGCACACTTCATAATGTAACTTATTTAACATTAAGGTAGACAACACACAGATTTTACACATGTTTAATTTATTAACGAGAAAAATGTTTTGCATGAAAACAGTTAACAAACATTGTGCATTTAAGTTTGACACATTATGCTCTAGAGTTTATGAAACATATTTACAGCTTAATTATACACAAAATACATATTTATCACATTTTAAGAATACACAAATCGTTCGGTAAAAGTTACCAAAATACATTATAATAACAATTGCAAACAATCGAAAAGTGATCGTCACATCTGTTTAAAATTGCGTGAGTTATAACAGTAGAAGTATGTTCATAGAGTAAGAGTGCCTGTGTATATACGACACATAGTAGTTATTTGAGAATGAAAAGGGTGCAACTATATAAGATCATGAGAAACAACGGTGTTAGTTTTAAGTTAAGTAAAAAGTATTTGTGCAACTAAACCGAAACTTAAAACATCCTGAACGTCATAGAAAAGTAAAAACATTGACATCTTGAGCCGAAATCATTAAGTTTTAAGATTGCTTTAATAATTGTATGGAGGACTGTCATACTGTATCAATTGTTTAATGTTTCTGTGTCAGAGTTTCCTTTTAATGTCCATTTGTTTCGCTCAATAGTTTTTTATGATCATTAAACTATATCTTAGTGTCTTCTCATCCTACTACTGGTATCACATTCCTGGTTTCTTACGAGACAGTTATTTTGCTCTCTGTTGGCCGGGGGAATCACTCAGTTTATGGTTTGTATGGTTTTCACGGGCTCTCTCTAAACTTGGTCGCTTACGCTCATTACACGTCCGGATACAGTAGGTTTTCCCCCAAAACGAAATCCACATATTATTATATCAACCAAAAAAAGTCCATTGTAAATTTTCCTTTGGCACCATGACGTTCCAGCATGAAAACCGTCATCCGTATGTACACGATACACAGTCAAATTTGTAGATTTTCAATTGGATATCACACGATTGTAACATTTAAATTTACTAAACTGTACACTGCCATGGTTCAAATTTAGATATATCCTTCAAAGGCACTGGGGATTTTATCCACTCTATTAAGTCCGAGATTGAGGTCATATATACATCACCATATCCTAGCACAGTGTCTAAAAACTTTATCAAACCTTTCATATTATCCTTGTAATACCAATGGAACCATATTTGTTTCAATCGTATCGCAAATGGTGCTCTGTTAGTCTTGTAATAGTTATTAAAATTGTTCATTAAGTAATCGAATGTTTGTTGTTCACCCTTTGGTTGTTTTGAGCAGCCGTCTGTGACTTCGCACTGAGTAGAATTTCCTGGACCTACGAATGGTATAATTGGCACCTCCCACACACCCGGGTGGCGCTGGTGAGGACATGGTTCTATCTCACAATGCTCGCTCCAGCCAAAGTCCAACGTATGTGGCCATACCTTGGCTTGACCTTTAGCTGCTCGGTCTGCTATCAGGGAAGAATCATACAAGCTCTGGTTAGACAAGACATAGAATTGCTCATCACCAGTAGGTTTGAATCCTGGACTTCTCCAACCTTTGATTTGCTCTGATGTTAGGCTTGAGCCTCTAATCATTCTTTCCTTCTGTAGACGAAGTTCATTGGCTAGCTTTGTGGCGTTTGTGTAAGGTCGAGGTTTTAGCCCCATCATACCAATTTCAATACCAGACGAGCGGAGGGCATTCGAGATACTGTAACTACTCCCAGTATCCGATACAAAGACGGTCCCTTTCACTGGGCATCCATTAGGGTTTGTTCTTGATTTGGGAAACAAGTTTCTAACTCGTGAGTAAGTGTGGAAGTTAAGACTACCATCTATTGTAACGTAAATCATTTGAGGTATATCAGAGCTCGCCATGTCATACGGAGTAGTGTATGTTTTGCAGAAGCAAGTGGGTGCGATGCAATTGATACCTTGTTGGCATAACTGACTCTGTCTGTTATTTAAATGCTGCCTTTGTGGGTTCAGGGGAGCTGGTACAGCGGCTAAACCGAACCTAGGAGCTTTGATCACAGACTTGTCAACGATGGACTGTTTTGCTGGTGCAATGATGATGGTTTTACGTGTAGCAGGTGATTTAACTTGAATTGACGGTTTACGGACGATTGGCTTTGGAGCAGAAATCCTTTTCGGGATCTTGGCCTTCTGCGTGGTCGGTAAGGTTGTTGTGGTTGTGGTTGGTTTTGTTGTTGTTGTGGTAGAGGTTGTCGTTGGTGTTGTAGTTGTAGTTGTAGTTGTAGTTGTAGACGTAATTGGCTTTGAAGACGGTGTTTTGTTGACATTGACAACTCGTGGTAATTTTGGTCTGGCCGTTGACCTTCCTCCGCCATTTTCTGTGGAGGAGGTGAACACCCTCGTTTTATTGTTATATGTAACCTTGAGAGGAACAGGTGTCTTACGGAAAGTGAACGACGGACCAGAACGACTACCAACCGAATCTGCTACCTCTGGGACCCGTTTTGACGATGAGAACAACGGACCTCCAAACAACGAAGGATGCGAGGCCTTCTTGGAGAAAAGTGGCTTTGAGGTCTTCATTGTGTGGACATTTAAGAAAGTCACTCTATCTGGTGTCTTTGCTTTTGGTTCTTTCTTTTCCATTGTGCCCGAAACAAGTTTGCCTGCCATACTTGGAGATTTGGTTATCCACATTTTCCAAGGAACATTAAGAGTATCTAGCTCAGCCACATTCCAAGTAGACTTATCGGATGTATCATTTGTAGTCGGTGACATACTTCTGTCTGGCTGTTTTGGGCTAACATTGACGACATTGGGGCCATTGCTTGCTCTTATGAAACCGTTTATATGTTTCGGGTCATTAGCTACTATGGACGTGTTGTTTTTATTTATTCGTGTTCTAGTCACACCTCCAGCAGTATGGAACTCTCTTAATACCATGTTTCTTTCAAGTTGAAATTTGGTGTTAGGGACTGCATTGTTGTTCAAGAGGTTGTTCTCATTTATGAATCCTGTCCTGCCGTTAACTTGGAACGGAGTTGGGTGTTTGTTAGTATGAAGGATTTCAAGCGCACGACCGCGTTTATCTGTTAACGATACTTGCTGTACGAGGTTGGTAGCGCCGGGTTTCTGACTTCGTTCTCGAACCAATCGATCCCTTAGTTCCTGTTGTAGAGACTTTAATTCTGTCAAACTAAGCGCCTCTAGCTGCTGGATGCGTTGGTTCTGTCTTAAACGTAAAATACCGTTCAGTTTGTTGGCAATCGGCGACGATGGATCTTCACTGACGGTATTTCTTATTGAATTGGGATTTTTCTTTTGACGCTGCTCGTGCCTAGCAATATCTTTCTGTAGTTGCTTTTGAGTACGCCTTTGAGTAAACGACGGTTTAGGCGTGTTTCGAGAAGTAGCGGCGTCAAGCGCCTTTCTCTGCATGTTTCTCTGTCGTTGGAGCTGTTGCTGAGCCAACATATCATGTCTCTGTTTTTCTAATTCTTGCTGCTTCAACCTTTCTGTACGTTTTACTTCTTCCAATCTGAGTCTCTCTTCTTCCTTTTGCTTTTGTAATGCTATCAATCTTTGTCGTTCCTTCCTTTCCTGTTCTTTCTGCTGTCTTATTCTGCCCTGTTGTCGCCTTTGTTCTTCAAGTCTTTGTTTCTGTAACTCTTGCTGTCTCCTTTCATCGGCTTCTTTTCTGGCCTGTTCTTCTTTTCTTTGCTCTTCGACACGTCTACGTCTTTCTTCAGCTGCTCGTTGTCGTTGCAATGCCTCTTGTCTCTGGGCTTCTTGCTGTGCTTGTTGTAACTGACGATTACGTTGAATTTCTTGAGTCCTAGCTGACATGGATTGTGGAGTCTGCCACCAGAAGCGTACCATTGGTAGATTTGGAACCATTGGTGGCACCGCAGAAGGTCCAGGACGCTGCATACCCTGTGGTCGCTGTCTAGGGGTCCATGTAGCCTGGCGATTTTGCTGCTGCTGCTGTGGCTGTTGTTGTTGAGATCGACGACTACCCGATGATGTGTGTTGCCTATTCTGGGAGTGCTGGATACGCTGTTGCTGTTGGGGTACCATACGTTGTCTCTGTTGCTGTAATCCCGATGAGACTGTAGCATTTCCTCGACAATTCCACGGTTCGAATGAATCTAACTGGTGCAGTGGTGTTGGATTTCTTAACCACTCAATAACCTGATGAATTGAAACTATGTACACATCATCCATTTGATTAAGCGTTTTGATGAATTTATCCATTGCAGCTTTCCTATCAGGGTAGTAAAACCAGGAGGCGTGCATGTTTATTCCCATCGGAGCACGGTTGCTTTTGTAGTACTTTTGAAAGTTATCCCATAAGAATTTGAAAGCCAAACTTTCGGACGGAGGAGGGTTGTTACATCCATCGACATATACACAGTCATACATGTTTAAGTAATCCTTTACTGATACAACAGGCACTTCCCAGAATCCTTTGTGTTGTTGTGCTGGACATGGTTTGATTTTACAATCATACGGCCAACCATAATCCAGTGTAAACGGTGTGATAGGCATATCACTGTTACTCTTTGGTGTTATTGTTAACGTAGCATCATATTCATATCCGAGAGACTTTAACACATTTGGTTGCGTATCACCGAGAGGTTCCAAGAACGGACTTCTCCAGCCACGGATATGCTCTGGAGGAATTCCTGTCTTCTTGGACAAATTCTCTTTCTGTTGCCTGGCTTCACGAACAAACGTACGTGTGCTAGGGTGACTATGCGTTACACTGTGGGAAGCGATCTCCATACCGTTGTCATAAAATTCTTTCACCAGTCCATACACTGTATTTCTGTCAGATATGAATAGAGTCATTGAGATTGGACAACCGTTAGGATTTTTGCGTGATGGATCAAACAACTCTTTGTAATAAGCCGACACTTGTGGTGTTACAGCGTCGTCAAAAGAGAAAAACACCATTTGTGGTATATTGTGAGTTTCTAACGGCATGCTATCTCGGCAACAAAAGCAGTCTGGAGGATTGCACATATGAGACTCCCGGCACTGGACACATGTAGCCGGATCGTAGGCTAATAACTGTCCAACAAAACATATAAAAATCCATGCTGAACACACACTGTAGCACCTTAAATAGTCCATGTTTAATACGCTAACGTAACACACTCTTTAATATTATCATATGGAAGGTTGATGACTAGATATCACTTTGTATATATCCACATGTTAATTGCTATGTATCGTATCCAAAGTTGACAATACTACTAATACTGCATTGTTTAAATTACATCCAATTGTCAACGTGTTTAGCGTCCTGCTCTATTCTTTACGAAGACTAGACCTAATATGTGTCGAAACTCCAGATTTCGTATTTAAAAGTCCAAACGTACGTAACCGTTCTGCAGGACGTCCAACGAGCACACTGACGAGAAGCTGTGCTACGGTGTGTCTCTATATGTTTTCACGCTTTCTTTGCTGAGTTGACAGGTGTCCATGAAGACAATCGCCACGCCCCAGGGGGAGGAGCCTCGACTCGCACGTATGATGTCTTAATTGGCAATTAATTAGCTAACACTAGACCTTGGTATTCATGAAACATTAATCAGGTAAAAAAAGTCGGAGAGGTGTTTAATTTGAAATCATTGAGCATGACGTCGTAATATTTACATCCAGAGTAAAAGGACTATGTAATCTGAGTATAATAGATATGAATTATAGTAGAAGTTTGCATCATCAAGTCGTAACTGAACATTGTGTACATATTTATATAAGTGTTCCGTGTTGATGGCTAGTGCAGACACTGACTAAGCCAAGTGACGTATGAATGGCATGCACGACAGAGCACTTTAGGGAAGTACAATATACATGCACATTAAACTATATCGTGTCACGAAAGTAATCAAAGCCTGTCAAAGCATCTATTGACGGCTCAGTATTTGTCCAAGTTAAAATTGATTTGATTCACGAAGACACCCATGTACGTATGTTAATAAAGAATAAGTGTGTATCACCTCATACAATATAATACTCATTTATACATTATACAAGTGTGTGTGATGGCTTGTTTTGGCACAGTATAAATAATGTTATGTTTTATATATGGCAGACAGTGGTATATGTCATGTACATCTTAATTAATTGCAACTATTAGCCATTTAGTCGTTATTGTAAGGCACACATTGCAGCACGTGAGGATACGTACGTTCCCATGGACGTTGCTAGTTACGGGTACGGATACATGTACAGTACTTGTAAACACGGACAAAACATGAGAGTGTCTAGAGAAGCTTTTAACACCTGCAGACAAAGTATTCACACAACGGTAAGGTTTAAAGATCATGGTCAACTTAAACATAATGTTAATATTAGCGTTATCGTTTGTTTAATTCAACAGAAACAGAGTTACTTATTTGATCATGATGATAGGTCTGACCATGGCAAGAACAGATACGACAGGCAGCTCGTACCACACAAGCATAAAGTTCGGTTGTAATGATATTGTGATCATTTCGTACGATGTGTATTATAGACTTGATAAAGTATACCTGTATTGATTAAACCAAATATAATCATAGAAGTCAGGAATTTCAGCACGAAGTTATTTTAATCAGAAATATTTACAAGAAATTGGTTAATAATCTTCAGGGTCACCTAGTGTTGCAAACTATTTTGACTTCAGATGTTGTTCACATAGCATGGTAATATACTTCTCAGTTCATCTATTTTGTCAGTTGTTTACTTTGTTCACAGAAAGATTATCAAAATCCCTTCGAAGTTTTCAGGTTATAGACACATAAAGCAGGAACTGTCTGCATATAAGTGCTGAACAAACCATAGCATTGGGCGTCCACCTCGTGAAGGTCATTTCCCTCTTAGATATAAAGATAATAACTGACAGATATTTGAGTAGTCTTTGACTACAAGAACCAGCCAAGGTCGTTTACTTTCTCAGAACTACAAAGAATAGCTCGTTGTATATGCTCATACAAGGGACTTTGTGTGTAATTTCTGACTAATCAAACGTAAGCTATGGGCGTGAAACAAAGCTAAAACTGACCTTATTGTCACGTTAATGAGATCTAGGGAAATGTTTTATTGTTTGTGTACCATAAAAATAGTAAATAAGCTAAAAAGAAATTATTTTTACATTTATGAGCATTGTTAGAAACTGTTGACTAGTAGAGGTTACTGGCTGCCAAGTAAGCAATAAAAAATATAATATCGTTAACATTGTTCAAACAAGGCTTGGTAGTTTCATAGCTAGTGTATATGTATGCTTAATACTGTTTCTTTACATTAATTGAGAGTAACAGTTAACGTTTTATGGAATGTTCATAAAGTTCCAAAAATATTGAAAGTAACGGTTATAGATTAATAGATGTCCATACAGCTCCAAAGATATTGAAAGTAAAAGTTATCGTTTCATAAAAATGTTTATAAAGTACTCAAAAAACAGTTTCTCGTTTATGGTATGTACATTGTATATAACAGAGTGTCGACTCATTATGTTAACCCACGAGCTTCCATTACCGTGCATAGTGATAAGTATGTGGTGAGAGTACGTAATATGTTCACGTCACGGCATCTCTATGTGTATCACGTTCATGCCGTATTCATAGCTTGATTAACGTATTAATTAGGGTTACATATATTCTTATCCCCTTGATATAAATGAAAACGAAATTGATTAAAGGTACTATTGATAACAACAAGTGTACATGGTTTGTTTTATTGGTTTAGGAAGTTGTCATAAATATTATCCTCATGTGCTGCATAGTGTTTTCTGCCCAAACTATACGTCTGTGTCGTGACCATGGTAGGACTTGTTCCATAATTGTACAGATCCTGTCTTTATTATATATACTTGTACTTGTACCTGTAGTATATGTATATTTGTATTATGTCTTCTTCTGTTATAGTATGTCTTCTTCTGTTATATTATGTCTTCTTCTGTTATATTAAGTTTTCTACTGAAAGTGTAGATGTACGTTTACTCAACGCTGATTTGACATTCATTACATGTACATGTCTAAAATCGTATACGTAAGTGTATGTTAAATTGGAAAGTTGTACCTAGTTAAACATATACGAGTGTACTATGGCCTAGTTAAACATATACACGTGTACTATGGCCTAGTTAAACATACACGCGTGTACTATGTCCTAGTTAAACATATACACGTGTACTATGGCCTAGTTAAACATATACGCGTGTACTATGTCCTAGTTAAACATATACGCGTGTACTATGTCCTAGTTAAACATATAC
>ENA-OREC01000675-OREC01000675.1-marine-metagenome-genome-assembly--contig:-NODE-675-length-14508-cov-11.786917_pt1 | contig 14508 bp, 2 predicted proteins | sample MGYA00248626_ERZ508543 | MGnify/ENA primary metagenome ERZ508543 (study PRJEB26211, sample SAMN05518279) | marine metagenome | isolation source: Puget Sound, Washington, USA | host: Bankia setacea... | reverse complement strand
GAAGTTTCGTCATTCTTGATTTCAGTGTCTTCTTTTGTGTCTGGAGTTTTGTCAGCTTTGACATCAGTGTTCTCGTCGACCTTTATTTTGGTTTTGGTGTCTGTTAATGAAGTTTCGTCGACATTGACTTCATCGTAATCGGCTGTGTTTGCAAATTCGTCCGTCTTCATCTCAAAATATTTGGTTTCGTCTGCAATGACCTCTGTTACCATTTCCTGTGATTTCTCATTAATATCTACGTATTCTTTTGTGTTATATCGTGCATTTGGTGAGATTTCATCATCTATTGCAAAGGCCAGCAATGAAATTGACTCTGTAGGTTCTCCAGCTGGACCGTATATTGCCGGGATTCCACCATTAACTGTATTGATGTCTTTACTCGCCTGTTTCCCTTCGTGGCTTTGAACTCCGGTGAGAGTTTTCTGATGCTGCTTTTCATGTATGCGTTCAGAATCAATATACTCTTCATTTGTTGTTGACATTTCATTTGTTTCGTCTTCTATTAATATGGCCCTGTTGTCTGATTGTTCGAATACAGTTTCTTCAATTGTTTCCTCTGCGAGTGTGGTTTCGTCAACTTTGGTCTTAATTATGACGCCTTTAACGACCGTAGTTTCGTCAGTTTTGACTTCAATGATATCTTCTGTGGCTGTAGTTTCGTCGGGTTTAACTTCATCGATATCTTCTTGAAATGGTGTATACTCAGTCTTTAATTGAGTAATATGGTATGTTGCTAGAGTTTCGCCAGTCTTTGCCTCAGTTATATCGTCTTTGACTGGCGTTTCATCAGTCTTTATCTCAGTAATATCGGTTATGGCTGGTGTCTCTTCAGCTTTTACTTCAGCGATTTCTTCAAAAAAATTTAATGTGATATCGTCTGTGACTTGAGTTTCATTATTCTGGACTTCATTGAGATCGTCTGTGACTGGAGTTTCGTCAGTCTTAACTTCATTGATATCTTCTGCAGATGTAGTTTCTTTGGGTTGGATTTCATTTTCTTCTGCTGAAGTATCTTCAGCCTTTACTTCATTGATATCGTGTGTGACTGGAGTTTCGTTAGTATTTTCCTCAGGGATATCGTGTGTGACTGGAGTTTCATTATTCTGGACTTCAGTGAGATCGTCTGTGACTGGAGTTTCGTCAGTCTTGACTTCAGTTGTATCGTTTGTGACTGGAGTTTCGTCAATCTTAACTTCAGCGATACCGTCTGTGACTGGAGTTTCGTCAATCTTTTCCCCAGGGATATCGTGTGAGACTGGAGTTTCGTCAGTCGTGGCTTCAGTTGTATCGTCTGCGACTGGAGTCTCGACAGTCTCAACTTCAGGGATATCGGCTGCAACTAGAGCTTCATCAGTCTTGACTTCAGTTGTATCGGCTATGACTGGAGTTTCGTCAGTCCTGACTTCAGTGATATCGTCTGTGACTGGAGTTTCGTCAGTCCTGACTTCAGTGATATCGTCTGTGACTGGACTTTCGTCAGTCTTAACTTCAGTGATATTGTCTATGATTGGAGCTTCGCCAGTCTTGACTTCAGTTGTATCGTCTGCGACTGGAGTTTCGTCAGTCCTGACTTCAGTGATATCGTCTGTGACTGGAGTTTCGTCAGTCCTGACTTCAGTGATATCGTCTGTGACTGGACTTTCGTCAGTCTTAACTTCAATGATATTGTCTATGATTGGAGCTTCGCCAGTCTTGACTTCAGTTGTATCGGCTATGACTGGTGTATCTTCAGTCTTGATTTCCGTTGCATTTTCTGTGACTGGAGTCTCCTCAGTCTTAATTTCAGTGATATCGTCTGCGACTAGAGCGTCATCAGTCTTGACTTCAGTGATATCTTCTGTGACAGGAGTCTCTTCAGTCCTGCCTTCAGTTGTTTCGTCAGTGGCTGGATTTTCGTCAGTCTTGACTTCAGTTAGATCGTCTGTGATTGCAGTTTCTTCAGTATTGACTTCAATTGTATCGTCTATGACTGATGTCTCTTCATTGTTGACTTCAGTGATATTGTCTGTAACTGTAGTTTCATCAGACTTTCCCTCCGTGGTATCGTCTGTGAGTGGTTTCTCTTCAGTCTTAACTTCAGTTTTATTATCTGTGACTGGAGTTTCGTCAGTCTTGACTTCAGTCGTATCGTCTATGACTGGAACTTTCTCAGTCTTGACCTCATTGATCTCGGTAGTGACTGAAGTTTCGTCAGCCTTGCCCTCATTGATCTCGTTAGTGACTGTAGTTTCTTCAGCCTTGATCTCAGTGATCTCGTCTGTGACTGGGGTTTCGTCAGGCTTAGCTTCAGTTGAATCGACTATGACTGGAGTCTCCTCAGTCTTAATTTCAGGGATATCGTCTGCGACTAGAGCTTCGTCCGTCTTGACTTCAGTGATATCGTCTGTGACAGGAGTCTCTTCAGTATTACCTTCAGTTGTTTCGTCTAGGGCTGGAGTTTCATCAGTCTTGACTTCAGTGATATCGTCTGTGGCTGCAATTTCTTTAGTCTTGACTTCAATTGTATCGTCTATGACTGATGTCTCTTCATTCTTGACTTCAGTGATATTGTCTGTAACTGTAGTTTCGTCATTCTTGACTTCAGTTGTATCGTCTGTAACTCGAATTTCGTCAGTATTGACTTCAGTGATATCGTCTTTGACTGGAGTTTCGTCAGTCTTGACTTCAGTTATATCGTCTGAAACTGGAGTTTTGTCAATTTTGACCTCATTTATCTCGTTAGTGACTGTAGTTTCGTCAGCCTTGATCTCTGTGATCTCGTCTGTAACTGGAGTTTTGTCAATCTTGACCTCATTTATCTCGTTAGTGACTGTTGTTTCGTCAGCCTTGATCTCTGTGATCTCGTCTGTAACTGGAGCTTCGTCAGATTTGACCTCAGTGATATCGTCTGTGACTGGAGTTTCGTCAGTCTTGACTTCAGTTGTATCGTCTGGAACTGGAGTTTTGTCAGTCTTGACCTCATTGATCTCGTTAGTGACTGTAATTTCGTCAGCCCTGATCTCAGTGCTCTCGTCTGTAACTGGAGTTTTGTCAGCTTTGACTTCATTGATATCGTCTGTGACTGGAGTTTCGTCAGCCTTGACCTCATTGATCTCGTCTGTGAATGGCGTAATATTAGCGTTGACTTCAGTGATATCGTCTGTGACTGGAGTTTTTTCAGTTTTGACTTCAGTTATATCGTCTTTAGCTGGAGTCTCGTCAGTATTAACTTCATCGATATCTTCAGTTACTGTAATTTTGTCGAGCTGGACTTCAGTGATACTTTCTTTGACTGGATTTGCTTCAGTCTTAACTTCAGTTGTATCTTCTTTGAATTGACTCTCTTCAGTCTTTACTTTAGTGATATCGTCTTTGACTGTAGTTTCATCAGTCTCAACTTTAATGAACTCGGCTGTGACTGGTGTTTCATCAGTCTTAACTTCGGCGATATCGTCTGTAACTTGGGTTTCGTCAGTATTAACTTCAAACATGTCATCAGTGATTGCTATTTCGTCATTCTTGACTTCAGTTGTATCGTCTGTTACTGGAGGTTTGTCAGTATTGACTTTAGTTGTATCGTCTGGGACTGGAGTTTCGTCAGTCTTAACTTCAGCGATATCTTCTGTGGCTGAGGTTTCATCGGGTTTGACTTTAGCGACATCTTCTTGGACTGGAGTCTCTTCAGTCTTGACCTCAATGGTATCGTCTGTTGTTGAAGTTTGGTCAGTCTTGACGTCATTGACATCATCTTTGATCGTAATTTCGTCTGTCCTTACCTCAGTGTAGTCTTCCTTATCCACATTTTCATCGGGCTGGACATCCGTTGTGTCGTATGTAGTTGGAGCTTCACAAGTCTGGACTTCAGTTGTATCGTCTATAGCAAGAGTTTCGTCAGTATTGATTTCAGGCAATTCTTTTATTGCTGGATCTTCGTCGTATTTGGGTTCGTCAGTCTTAACTATAGTGACATCGTCTGTGACCTGTGTTTCAGCAACGTTTTTTGTTAATAGAATAAAGTCAGTCTTTACAATAAGGATATAGGCTGTGGCGTCATACTTGACCTCATTGATCTCGTCTGTGACGTCAGTTTTGTCATCCTTGACTTCAGTGATTTCGTCTGTGAATTGAGTTTCGTCATTCTTGACATTGGTGATTTCGTCTTCGACTGGAGTTTTATCAGTCTTGACCCCAGTAATTTCGTCTGTGACTGGTGTTTCGTCAGCCTCAGTTAGTCCGTATGTGACTGGCGTGTCGGCAATCTTTATATTAGTGATATCATCTATGAATATAGATTCCTCAGCATTGACATCAATGGTCTCGACTGTGACTGGAGTTTCGTCTGTTTTTACCTCATTTACATCGTTTATCTTTTCAATAACCTCATAGTCGACAATGCTCTGTGTCTCAACCATTGTCGAATCGCCTTCGTTTTCTTTCGAATCCGGCTCGGCCTCACTAGGCTCTGTTATTGTAATGGTGACTGTTTTGCTAGCTTCAATTTTGATTTCATCTTTAGACAATCCTGATTCCGGAACGTGTTTATCTACACCAACATTTTCTGTACCTTCTTCTGCTTCTGGAATATTCGTGGTTTCACTTTGTCCCTTATGTAAAGATGTGTCATCTTCACTAAACTCGTTTTGCAGGTCATGGGTCGCGACTCGTGGTTTGGAGGTGTCTTCTTGGACTTTAATAAACGGTTGTGTAGTAGTACTTTCTTGTTGGTTCACAGATGCGTCTTTTATTTTTGAAAAATCGTTAACAATAATGTGTCCCGAAACAGAACTGTTTTCTTTTTCATGTGTCCTGTTATTATCTGAGACAATTCTACCAGGCTTAGTTATTTCCACAAGTCGTGCGGTTTCTTCGCGCAGGTTTGTTGTGACTGTATCTAGTACCTGTGATACCAGATTTTTGGCAAGCATGTCATATTCGACCGAGTCTGCTTCACTAACTAGGTCAGATTTGTCTTTACTGACAGTTTTGATTTCAAACTCATCCTTTCCTTGATTAACAGACAACTCTTTATCAATGTGTATTTCATCAGTCACAGGCTTTTCATCAACTTCTTCTTTTTCTGCTGTTATTTTACTGATGTCTTCTAACGCTGCATTATTTGGCTCAGATTCTTCGTGTGTGCTGTCGGCTATTTCAACGTTCTTGACTTTGAATTCTCTTTTCATAAGGTCACTCAAAGAGGGTTCGTAAACTTTACTTTCCTCTGTTTGTTCATTCTCAACTTCCTTAGATGGTTCGTCTATTTCAAACAAAGGCGATGCTTCCCGTACCACACTTTGTTTTTCGGCTTTTATTAATACAAAACCACCTTCTTCATTGATTTTCCGGTCATTTTCCACTTCGCCAATCGATGTAGTGGCAATAACTTCTGGCGAAGACCGGCCATGTTCAGGGATTTCATGTACTGTATTTGCTGTTTCTATAATATGGTCTGTTTCTGTCTTTTCACATGGTTTAATATCACCAGTCTGTGAATCTGAAACGTTAACATAGTCTTCATTTTCTCGTGCAACCTTTTCAATTAGATTACTTTCATTGACTTGTTCGGTATATTCCAATGTTGGGTGCAATTCTTCCTCCGGTTCGGTTATCTCTGCCGTGTCTGTCTTTGTCGCTTTATTCTGTTTTTCTTCATCGGATATGTTTGGTTTTTCAACAACGATCTCATCCTCAATAGTCTTTTGAACCTCAGAAACAGTGAAATCTTCATCTGCTTCAAAGTCACTTCTATACGACTTGTCACCTATATCGTCATCTACTTTGTCCTCATAAACTAATGTATTGGTTTCTTCCTGGTTATCTACAACCTCTTGTTTTGTTGTCATTTGCAATAATTCGTCATCTACATCTTCCTTTGTCTCACGTTCGTCTTTCTCTTTTACTCCTTGTTCCATACCAATAACATTTTCTTTGGTGTCTTGCTTGGTTTGTTCTGTCGTTCTCTCTGTTACTGTCTTTGTTTGAATGTCTTCAGCAGCCTCATCGTCCAGCTTAGTAGACATATCACCGTCCGCGAGTGTGCCTTTGTTGTCAGCAGATGGTTGATCGTGCACATCAGTCACATAAATGGGTTCAGTTATAGTGGTACTTTCCTTTAGCTCGTTTGTGTCTGCACGTGATGACGTTTCTATTATCTTAATTGGTGTTGACATCTGTTTTAACGCGGTAGTATCTAGTTGACTATCATTTGATATCACCAGTGTGTTAATTGTCGAATTTGAAATAACTAATGTTCCGATGCCATGCAGTCTGTCCTGTCCTTCTGTCGAGTTTAAGGAGACACTGTTAGCGTCCTTGTCAACTGTTTGGATTGTATCAACTTTTGAAGTTTTACTGTCTTCTTTGCTTCTATGTTTTCTCGATGATCTTTCTCCGTCTTGCTTGACATGTCTGTGGCGGGATGAAGAATTGAGTTCACGATTCGCTTTAGCAACAATCATCTCATGTCTAACTGATTTATCTTTCTTACGCTTTGTGTCTAATTCGAAGTTGACTGCTCTGTCTACATCGCTTCTTGGAGTCCTATCGCCTTCATCAACGTCATCTTCAAAATCATCCTCGTAGTTGTCAGACGTTTCATGGGCACTCTCTATTTGTTTCTTTTTTGTCTTTCTCTTAACAGGGGTCTCATCAACACTAGACATCTCAGATAGTTCTTCATCCTTAGGTTGGCCAATGATGTCCCTTAAGTCCAGTTTAGGCATGTCAACTGGACATTTATCTTTTGGTCTTATAATTATCTTGATCTCGGGGTTATATTCACATGTAATGATATCTCTAAGACTCACTTTGTCTGGATCTTCCATTGTTGCGGATTGTCTTGTAAGTTCTCTTCTTCGCTCCCTTCTTGCGAAAGAGCGGCTCTGGTGTTTGGTCTCGTCGACAGTTCTTGGTGATCTGTCTTTTATCTTCTGCTCAAGGCGTCTTTGGGCTGTTTTCTTTCTCGGTGGTAATACCTTTTCGTTTTCTCTTGGTGTATCATAGGTAGGTTGATTAGGATGCCTATGCGAGTCTTTTGAAGTCTTGGATGACTTCGTCCGCACCTTTTTCGTAACTCTGGGACTATCGTTTTCTACTTTCGGTATATTTTCAACCCGTGTTTCAATTACATCTGGTTGCTTAGGACTCTTTGGTGTAGACGTTTGTGTCGGTTCATCTTCTTCATCTTCGGGCATATCATTGCTCTTTTCTGCTAGTTTCTTTGCTAAAGTTTTATTATCGTCAGTAAGATAACTACTTTCGTCAAGCTGAGCTTCTAACGACGGGGAAATTGTTCGATCACAACTGTCAATATCACTTTCAGAAGTTATAGCTCTGTGTTTAACCTCTGTCGATTCATAAGTCTCACTTGCATCGTCAGAGATTGATACATTGTTCTCTTCTTCCTCAGATCTCTTCTTATTTTTATCAGCCATAGACACTACAACTATCTGTTTAATGTTATACTGTTGATTGTTGTTTTCAACTGTCTCTTCTTTTCGGATTTCAATATTGCTGTTGTGTCTGTCTAGTTTTATCTCTGTGTCACCGTCTTTAAAGTGTTCTACAGAGGTTGTAGCAGGTTTATTATTCGCATCAACAGCTAGTTTATTACGTTCCCTTTCTTTACGATCTCTTCGCTCTCTACGTTGCTTTCTGTCAGGTTTCTCCTTCTCTGTAATGTCCTGTATATTAGGCACACTTCTTTCATCAAGTTTCAAATTTCCATCGGAGAAGAAATTAACTTTGACACTGGATTTGATGGATGAAATGGACATAGACATCAATGGACGAAGTTTTGGTGAAAGTGGGCGCTCGATGTCGGTTGGTCGGTATGGGTCGTGACTTTCAGGATATGAGCAAGCGTCAAGTTTATGTTGTGATGCGGTCAATGCGGAGGTCAAGGATTCCACTGATCCGACCATCGGCATGTCAGTTTGATGTTGAAGCGGCTCCAGTAGTTCGCTTTGATCCTCCTCCGTCGTCGGCTGGATGAACCTCGTCCTGAAGCAAACAGATATAACAGATGTATTAGCTTGGTGGGCTTAATTACTATACACTTTTATTTAAACAGAATTTATAGTATATGTGTTATCCAACATTTAAAGGGATTGCATGTACATATTGGAGAACAAAGTTAATGATGTGAATCCATAATACAAATAGGTAGCATGGGATTATCTTTAAGAATACCTGTAACGGAATTGATGACGTGTCATCTTTGATAAGTACGAGCATCTATATTACTTTAATATCTTAAAATCTAACAAATGATTACTTTGGTTGTACATTGTGTTACACATCAATTATAACTAATTAGATTAACACAAGTGAAGTAAAAATGGTGAACTATACTCAAGTCATGAACATTTCTTGTTCTATTGGTCGGTTTGAGTAATACAATATACTCGTAAACTGAAGAAGGTTATTCAAAGGTAGTTAACCTATTTGAAGTAAATAAAACGTATGTTAGACAATTTCATCGCCAACTGTACAAGTTCAAAACGTGAATCTGAGGAACACGTTCAACTAAATGACGTCAGATTTCAGTAGACTAGGAGTGGCTCGACATCATAAAACAGTTTTCTATTGTTACCGTTAATTGTCCTGTAATTCTATTATAGTATTGCAGAAAGGGAAAACGGATTTTGTCTCCTGCATGGATGAATAAAAACCAAGCCTTGTGAATTATCGGGGAAAACTTAATCGGTAAAAGAGAGACGACAACGCTACTAGTGGAACCATTTTCTTCTTGATTCGTGCGTGTTTTAGACTTCATCCGCACCAAATGGTATCAGAGAGCTGTCGCAGACGACAATCGCAGTTTGGAATCTGAGTGACATTGTGACTGTGAACATCGGAAAAACACATTGGAGATAGTCGTATTTATCGGTGGGAGATCTTACCTAGAAAGGTAATGGAGCTTTAGTATCTTTGTTTAGCCTGTAAATGACTCTGCTCTAAATATCTATAGTTATTGCATTGTTCTATGTGCCGTTTTTCGAATATCGGTACGTTTATAATTTTAACTTACTTTTCTAAACACATTAAGTAAAAAGGGTTATATGGGTTAACAAATGAAAATACGATATATGGTATATAGAAATCAAAATATATGCCAGAAAGTGGAAAAAGTAAATTCACTAAATCCATGATAGTAATCTGATACATGTAATAAAAGCGCATCCATTGTATCAGAATCCTTCAAAATTGTCTATCTGTACGTGGTTAAGCAATGAGAAACAACGCTATGCTTCTTGACATTAAGGAAACTATGTAAACTAACCGAGTTATCACATTAATGAAATATGGGACCATGTATGTAAGTTCTAGAAAATAAATATGGAAAGAATTTCGATAGACATGTGTCCAGTTTGGCTCAACGTTTAACAAGAGAAAATCAAATCTGAAATTTTAAAAAAATTGACGGAGGAAAATAATAAAAGAGATGTATAAGTAATGATTATCATAAGATGAAAAAGAAAGATGGCATGCAGTTCATGTATATGAAAATAACAAATTATAGAATCATACACACACCGTTAACATTAATGCTTTTATAGCGTATTTATTGTATTAATTTTATACGAACAAAAGATTCTTTACGAAAACTGATTAACAATTAAAGATACAGTGTCTATAACATGCGTGCACCATTTTGCACCAAACTGTATTTTAAAATGACAACAAATCAATGTTTGGGATTAACAAAGGATATACAAGTATGTTACTTAGTTTCACAAAGGGAGATATTTGTGTCTAATTATTAGTTAGGTAAGCGACAGGTATTTGCTTTTCCTTTTAACATATGTTATTGCCACATATAAGTATTTACATAAAAATATATCAATTTAACAAAATATATGGCAAATGTGTCGGGCTACAAGTTCGTAAACTTATTCAGGTATTTGCTGACGTGTTAACATACGATACTGTGTGATATGGTTATCTGTAGTGTATGTATTTAGTAACGTAGGTGTAACGAAGTTTACGTGACAAACATCTCTATCATCATTTCCCCTCAACTTGACTAAAGTATCTCCCCTTTGAATGTAGGTCAGTTATCTGTTTTATCTTCATTGTCCTCTAGAGGGTTGATAGAGAAACATTAAATAGAATTCACTTTATGACCACTGCTCAGTAATGGAAATCACCGATATGTCGTCAGAAGAAAGAGAAAAAACAAGTTTTAGCTCAAATGTCTGCTATTTCTTTGTCTGTCATTAACGTTTCCTTCAAATGATCTATGTTTTTTTACAACAGGTTATACAAAAGTTTCTCCATGACACGCTTTCGTATGTTTTTCAAATTTCAAATTTCAAACTTTGAAGGTCCTGCAAATTGTTTATTAGCACAGCATGCTGGTATTTAATATACAGACGTTGGATGGGGTACATATCTCAAGTTCCGGTGAATGAAGTAGTGTATTATTTTTGTGTATTATAATTGTTCCAATTAGGTAAACAGAGCATTAAGAGTGTCAAAAAGGCGTTAGCGCAATAACACATACACATGAAAATGGTGAGGTTTTTTAAAAAAGGTGCACACATTTTAAAGACAGCGTATGTTAAAAAAGAAATGTGATTACATGTCAAATGTGGTCTTAGGCATTCCCGTTTTCATTAAAATAATAATTGGAAAATATGTGTTAGGTCTATATCAATTTAGTAAGCCAATACACTAAAAGATATGTTGCAAATAACTTGTTTTCAAAAGTATCCGTGTATAACATGACTGACCTTGCCAATGACCTTTACATAGTATACTCTTATAAAGGTACGTAACGGAAATGCTAAAAGTCCATCTTTTAAAATAAGAAAACTTCGTAAAAATGTTGAAAGGTTATACAATAATGATGATTATGTGTAAGAACAAAATGGGGATTCGGGGTTGGAAAAAAGTTGTCTCCCTTGACTCACCGAGGAGGATCTACTAAACTACTAAACATGGTATGACGTGATCGTGTGACGTCACGAGCACTTCTGGTGACGTAACTGGTGCGTACACCCCTAGTGGGTGATCTACTCTTCTACAATGGCAAACAAAGAAGGGGCATGTGTTAGCAGAGTTGAGTAAAGCAACAAAGAAACATACATTGACAAAAAAACTTCAAATGAATAAACTGTTAATGGAAGAAGCCGTATTATGATGATTGCTTCTCTATACATGACATTAAGCGATATGAAATGAAAAGCAATGTTTGCCCATATTAATAAAAGTACACTTAAAACGTCCCCCAAAATGAAATTGCAATAAAATATAAAGAAGAAAGAAATGTGTATGTTTCAAACAGAAATATGTTCTCAGTAGTATAGAAATCTTAAAGTTCGAATAGCCTTATATATCCGTACTATTAATATACTTTTCTCACGATTCAAACAACATCAATTGAACACACGTGTCATAAATACGCGTGCTTCCAAATCACATTGGCAAAGAAAATGCATTCCTGATTACATTACCACACATGTGAGAATGAAGTTTGACATTATAGAATCCCAATTTTATGACATTGAACTTTTCATTTAGAAATTTCAGCGTATTCTCTAGTTTACAAAAAAGGTCTAGAAAAGAATTAGTCGCCTTACACCTAAAACATTAACATATATCCTGAGTAAATCTAATTTTGAAAGTGCATTAAGATCTGAAATCCCAATACATCGCGAACACATGTGACAATGAATTTAATTTCAAAACAAAATTAACTTGGTCAAAAACTATCCCAAGTGTTTGGTATTTAATGACCTTTAGATGCATAAGGTTCCTAATGGTACACGTATTAGCATATATTTTGTACTGAGGGTCACACATTGACCTACTTTTCAACAAAAAAATAATCGGCACAATCGATAGGTATATATTTTTAATACAAGTAAACTTCTTTGCTTAACGAACCTATTTTAATTAATATGTCAAGCTACTTCAAATGTTTACCAAATTATAGTATTAAGCTCTGAATGGTCTAATATGGTCACGACAGTTGGAAGCGTTAATGTCGCAGATTACATAAAATAACGTCAGACTACGTAAACGTAACGTAAATGTATCGAAGTTTACATTTCACACATTGACTAACTACATTGAAACCTCAACAATCGCCATACTCCTTAGTCAAGAAAGTGTGTACTGAAGTATTGTACCAATGGTTACTTCTATATGGCCTTACATTGACCCTGCCTTTATTGGCTCTTCAAGTCTTATAACTTTTATTAATATAGTAAAAATCAATAAGGTAACATTTATATTAAGACATATCCTTTTTTTAACTAAGGTCTCACTTTTAGGACCGACTCGCTATGAAGACCACTTTGTCATCTATTCCGTGGTCTTATTAAGCGGTATCCTACTCTTATAATATTGCTTCAACTCTTTTTCGACAAAAAAAAATTTGCAAAGACTTCAGAGGTATATGTACCCGATATTGCAGGGGTAGGTTTTGTTGAGGTTTTATTTAGATCTAAGCAGAAACTAATACTGGTTAAGTATATGAGCATGGTACATTGAATTAGTAGTAACGCGTTGTTTTTGAAGCTTGCAGTATCTAAAAAAGCACCATGTCAGTAGCATTTAAACAACTACGCTAGAAAACTCTAGTTAGTATATCTACACGCTCATTCTATCTTAGTTAGACTAGTTTTTACTACATATTATTAGGAATAACACTCGAGATTTCAACGCAAAACGTGTTACAAGTACTTGTTGATATTGTACAGAACTTTGATATATATGACTAAATGGAAGCATGACTTGAGGTTCGCTTGGGGGTTATTTGCTTCGAAATCTGACTAGTTATATTATAGTCAACAGTCAACAGAGAGTCGAGTGTGTTAGAGATGACACCAGTCTAAGCTGTTCACAATTGGCCCTCAACTATGTAGATGACACTGTTTTAGCATGTCGTATGGGTTGTCCATGTCAATGTTCAACAGTCCATGTAGAAAGACTAGTTAAATATTACACAAGTCCGGATACTTTACGAATGACCTTTGTATATGGGCGCAAACTTGTGTCCAACTTCATCTTGATATAGACCTGGAAACATGTTCAGTATAGCCAAAGCCAAGAGTTCATTGAAGCTGGGTTCGATATAAGCATAGTCCACTGTATTTAGTTGAAACATGTTTACATTGAAACCTCGAGTTGTTAACTTCATAACTTCAGCAGATTCTCAGATATGTAGTGCATACATACAGTGAGCCCTCTATAATTGTTTAGTTAGTTATAAATCCATCGGGTAAACGTGAAACTGTTCTAGATGCTACTAACTGAAGAAGCAGATAGAACCATTTCGCTTTCACCTCTTGATTAACATGTATTTTGAAGATACTTACTTTGGATTTTTGTTCTGGCTTGGGTGTCCTCTGTTCCTGGGTTTCCTTTTCCAGGTGGTCTCTGAGACCTAAACGATGAAAAAAAATATTTGTAATGTATATAGTAAAGTTATTTTGAACTCCTGTTAATGATATATTTCTTTTTTGAATGTTCGTACATTTTGAGAGTAATGGATGAACTGGTAACACTGGTTTTGTGAGGTATCAACACTGGAAGGTCATATATCAACGTTTGAGAAGGAAAATGTCACATAAAATCAATGTACAAAATAACAAAAACTATTTCCATGATTTATGTTTACAGATTTTATACCGTTTTTTAAGAATACATCAACCTAAATCACGTCCTTTTACAACTGAAGTTGCATAATGTGAGTAAATTTAGGGAGTTAGTGCGAATGGCTTCCTAATTCAATAGCGCTAAATCTTAGATCACTATTTCCCACAAGATTGTCATAGTAAAGCTCTTTGAAAAAGACAAGTCCTAAAGCAAAAGTTGAACAAGTCTCAATGGTTGTTGGAATACATAATTAGAAATACGACTCTACTTACTATCTTTGTTATAGTAGTCTACAAAGTCTTTGGTTTTCAGTATGGAGCCCACGTGACGGCTGAAGCCCTGGTATTTGGGCTCATGGCTGGTTCCCCTGCTATAGGGTCGGTACCTGTGTATAACCTGTACCTCTTCAACAGGGATTTCACTCTGTAACAATATATCAATTACATAAAACATAGACAAACGTTCATGGGAAAACACATATTACTTGATCCACGTGCTTAAATCTATATCTTTGTTGATAATTCATTGAGCACGTTTTCCCATGGTAGATTGCTGTCTATGATTGTATTGAGGAGGCTAAATATCTTCTCTATATATTTCTAGAAATGCTTGAAACACTGAAGACATTAAAACTAAACAAAACACAAACAAAACTAATATGACAAACTGATGACAAACTGATGACAAACTGATGACAAACTGATGACAAACTGATGACAAACTGATGACAAACTGATGAGAGTGTCTATAGACTACATACGATACTAAGGATTAATTTTGCTTTGCTATATTCGGGAGATGGAGATTGCGTCAGTACTTTAAAACATATTGGCACTCGTGCAGACAGCTTAATTTGGATCTATGACAAAGGCAGATTTCAGTCTCTGACTAAATACAATCGGAATTGAAAAGATACAAAAA
>ENA-OREC01000674-OREC01000674.1-marine-metagenome-genome-assembly--contig:-NODE-674-length-14508-cov-14.473495_pt1 | contig 14508 bp, 5 predicted proteins | sample MGYA00248626_ERZ508543 | MGnify/ENA primary metagenome ERZ508543 (study PRJEB26211, sample SAMN05518279) | marine metagenome | isolation source: Puget Sound, Washington, USA | host: Bankia setacea... | reverse complement strand
TATTGAATTCTCTTCACCACTTAAAGATCTCGCGAGTATTCTATAATGATATCACAAAGAAAACATGCATGATTCATGATGCTCGATCAAAACCTTCATTTTCCCGCCTAAAACGCACGTGGTCGTAATGATCGAGATTATGATTGCGATAGCTACACATACTTGAAATCTTTGGATAACATTTAAACAATTGAGCTGAACCTTTAATGATTGAGACGACTGTGTGGTTCACGAATCATAAGGTCTGCAGAAATAATCGTAAACTTCTTCACGTCGTGTGTGGAAATATCCGAAGAAAGAAATTGTTAAGTTATCCAAGCTTAATAAAGTCAACCATGTATAGGGGTGAACATGACTAACATGTACAAACTACTATGCATAAGATCACCTGATCATCATTAAAAGGTTTGCATCGTGCGTTCCGTTATGTCAAGTTTTGATAGTCTGTATTCCCGACTATGTTCAAGTACCGCGGCGACACCGCGAAAACAGGTGACAAATCGTCTTTACGTTGCTTTTTTCAGTCTAATACTAATACCACAGTTGTCAAGATATCTAAATGAAAGTTGATATACATGAACTTAATAAAGAGTAACTGTACATGACATTTGTTTTGTGAGGTTCGGCACAGGGGTTCCAGAGTTGTGCCTCTTTTTTGAAACTGTTAAATACGTATAAAGAAAGTTTGTGTATCAAACTTCTTCAACAGTTAAATCATCTTTATGTTGTTGTTGTTTTTTGAAAGTCAGAAAAAGCTGCTAGAAAACACGTACATTGATGATTCGATAGTCTGTATTGTGAGAAAGAAAGTTGACGGTAAACTTACTAACTCTCCATGTGGAAGCCTCCTGTGGGATATAGCCACAGATATTTTAATTGCAAAGAAGTTAGGTGTTTATCTTAAAAGTGAGTTATAGATATAGCTTTGTTTTTATTTTTTTATGTCCCGTATATATTCAACATGGACCCCAGTTTTGTTACCAATGGGCCCTTGGGCCCCTTCTTTTCAGAAGCTGGGCAGAACACTGCGCTAGACTGAGTTACATGTTTTCGTCTCCATTTCACACTTGTGTACATTGTATATCGAGGATCACGGACCCGTCAAGTTGTTTACATACATGACAGTATATTGTGGCGTCCATGGTGAAATGTACATTGGTATAGACAGTCGTTTGATGATTGATTTGTCACTTTGGTGCATTATTTGTTCTCATATAAAAAAAGATTAGGGTTTTGGTTGCCAAACCAGAACTACTGATATCTTGTCACCCGAATGAGCAACAGTCCTTCGTGTTTTGGATACCTTCGGTTCTGACAGTATTATCATTAAGAACGTTTTCAGGTGAGGTAAAAGTAGTGCAGTCATATATTAACAACAGTTAGTTTCCTTCTTTGTGTATAAGAGACAATCACTGGACCGTTTTAGAATTGTTACTAAAACGTCTTGTCCTTGTGTATTTTATAGGTCAGGCGCTACTCCAGAAAGCATCGGTGGCTAACCAGGGTTCAGGGAATTCCATGGGTGGATACAGCCTACTACAGAATGCTACAAACCTTGGACTAAAGATCCAAACTGTCTCAATATTTATACGATCCAGCGCAAAATATCTGTCAAAGTTGAAACCCCAGACTAAAGCATTGGACAAAAATGATGCAACCTGTGGTATGTCCCCAATATTATGGGACAACGAAAAAGAAAACGCTCCAACTTGCTTCATCAAGATCGAAGATGAAGAAATGCTGTATCGACCCCTGTTTAAGCAGTTTGAGAGCTTTCCCTGTATATCGTATTCAGGAACAGACTCTCCTTTCGATACAGGTGTTACATTAAACCAAAAAAATGAAAATCAGCTGACAAAGAAAAAAGCAGTGGGTGGGGCATTAAGGGGAGGTTACTGTGAATCCTGTGATCATTGGTACAAGTGTACTTTGCGTGAACATTTAAACAGTGCTAAGCATAGACAATTTATAGAAACTTCAGAAAATTTTCAATCGTTAAACAAAGTAGCACATGGATTGCCTGACATCAAAGACTTTGTAAATATGGTTGGTGTTAAGAAAGACTGCAACATAGTTGATGTGGAAGAAGTAAATAACGCTCCAGAACAATTAGCGGAATGCGCAGATGCACTGTCAACTAAATTAAGCTTAGTAAGTGATAAAGCTATGAAATCTGCAGTCAAAGATCAAGATGACACTATGAATACCAGGGGTCAGATTAACAAAGCCGGTTTAATAGAGTCAAAACTTGCATCAGAGACACAAAGGTTTCCTCTGGATAAGTCCCTTGTTGTTGATTCTGCTGCTACAGACCAATATTGTGGATCAAGGCATTTTTTACCATTAAATTTAAAGACAGAATACTGTGGTATAGGTATTAATATTTTAAATTCTGGATTGAGTCAAGTGTCACCAGGTAGAGAATTAGAAAAATGTTCGGAACAAAAACAGGAAGGTTTAGTTGACAAGAGTGACAGGATTAATATTATTGTGAATGGATCTAGTCAAGGGGCTGACGTAAGAAGTGATATCGTAAGATCTAAATCGGTTACCTCAGATATTGAAAATATGAACAGTGACAAAGAAAATGTTTTGAATGGACCAAGAGCGGAAAAAAGTAGAAGCGAGAAAACAGAAAGAACAGTGTTACGTGAAATCTCATTCAATGATGTGCTTAGCAGTATTCTTAATGATTCTGACAAAGAGGAAAGTGAGGATGAAGATGATAATGATGATGTTATAGATGAGGAAGTTGATATGATTAATAAAGCTGATATGACTAGGACAGACAATGAATGTGTACTGAATTCTAACTTCTCTTCTGTTGGGTATTGTGCTCAAGGTACAGAAAACTCAAGTCATCTTAGATCCAGGAATGGAGTCATAAAGAACTCTAAACAATTGTTGAAAGTGCATCTAAAAACAGTTTCTTCTTCTGAACACAGAAATAGTCCTTTGTCATTCACCAATGATAAAGAAAATGTTTGTGCACCTTACACCCCTGTGTTTTCAGAGAGTCATGCCTCCTCTACAATTCCTTTTGGTTGGAACACCACATCTGTAACTGAAGTCAGACCTCCAGTAACGTTTTCATCTACAGCTTCATTTGGTGACAATGGGGTGGATGATATAATGGGTTTATTGAGAAGTCAGAGATCCAGTTTAGGAAGACCTGAATCTGGTTTAAGTGGAAGAGTGTCAAGAAGCTCTCACACATCCAAGTCTCTAACTATTTGCATTACTGGCCAAGGTTCAAGTGTAAGTGCTTTGGCTGAGACTGATGCAAAGGCGAGAAGTTCTAGTCAATTTCATGTAGATGATACCGACAATGTTGAAACTGTTCATACAACTACATATAATGGTTCTGTAAGTGCCTTAGAAGACTTTACAACTGAAAACATTACCTCTTCTTTTCAATATGTAGAGAGTTGTGAGCCTAAACCTTCCAGTTTTACCACAGTTTGCAATGAGACTAGACCAGATAATATTTTTGAATGCTTTGAAAACTCTAACCATCTCTCTAGTAAAGGAAAAATGGAATTCTTGCCAAGGATATTTTCAGTGACAAATCCAGATTATAGTAACATAACTGAAGAATCTCAACCTGGTTCAGTTTGCAATAGAAATGATACTTTATTGTTTAAGGACGTAAATAAACCCTTTACAATGTTTGGAAATGATGCAGTAAGTGAAAGTAATAACCTTAATACCCCCAGTAAAGAAATGCTGCAAGAGTTACAGGATAAGATCTTGAATGGTGTGGCAAATTCTGGATCTACAATTAGAAACTGGCTGGTTCCTAATGAGAATGATGAAAATGATGACTCAATAGCAACACATGTTTGTGAAAATTTTGACAAAGATGTTAAAGGTGTGAATGAAGCCCTAGAGCAAACAAATGGAGATGCTGAAGTTATTAGAATTGAAACAGAGTCAGAAAAATCGAAAGTAGCAGGCTGGATTCAGAGGCAAACTTTTGATGAAGCGCTTAATTCTGAACATTCTTTACAAGGTTTTGAAGATGTCAAGAAAGTAGTTGATACAAACTTGGGACATAAAGCGAGTGTTAATGATGTTGATAATACTGCTGACAGAAGTTTGTTTGACATGTTCAAGTTTGACAATGATGGGTCTGGGTGCATAGACTTAATTGGTGCAAAAGGGAGAAATCCAGGCAGTGTTTTAAGTGATGAAAATGAAGATCTGACTGACTGGTCTGACAATAGTACTAGTATTTCTGACTGTACACTAGATAACTATAGGGTGTACACTGACAATGAAAATGAGAAAAACAGGGAAACTTCAGGGAATAGAATTGACCATAAATCCTTTGACAATGTAAGTAAAGACTTTGATAGTGTAAGCACAAAAAGCGGTCTTAGTTCAACTGTAACAGCCAAAGGAATCAAGATTTCTGGACTGGCGTCTTGGAAAAGTCAACAAAGCAGACCATCAAGTAGATCTTGTAGCGTGTCTGATTCTGTAGAAATAGTTGTAAAAGATTTAGAACACTGTGCTGCAAACATGACTGAAAATAAATCATTCAATGATATTGAGAAAAAGGACATTACACATAAAAACACCAACAGAAATATAGAGCCACTAGAATCTGGTACACGTATCACTACTGTCAAGAAACTCCAGGTGAAAGACTTTGGCATTTCTGAACAATCTGTACCAAACAACAAGGTTACACAAGACAAACAGTGTAGTGCTCAAATATATCAAGAAAACAGTTGTGTGCAAGTAAAAAATACAAGCAATGTAGGTAACACTCAAGTTCAGATACAGGGTAATGGAATCCAGGGTATGAGTCAGAACTCCATCTACTGTGATAAAGCCCCAAGAGGACAGCAGCCCGTAAGTGCACCAAATATTCGAACACAATCTGCTTACCTTCCGTACCAGTCCATACAGAAAAGTCAGAATCAACTGCCTAACCAAATACCTGCAAGTGGTCAAGGTGTTGCACAAGTCTGGTACCAGCCAACTGTAAACTTACTCTTATCTCCACAGAATTTACCAAATGTAGATTTCTTAGCATCACCAAAACAACAACCTCAGACTACGGTGAAGCCGGTCGGTGCTGTCTATAATCAAAACTACCATCAGCAGTTTATTCCAATACATCAACAAAGTGGAACAGTCAACAATGGTGTAAATACTGTTATTTTCTCAGGGAACAATGTGTTGAATACAAGTAATCAAAATCAGACATCTTATCAGCCAGAGTTTTTGTCCTCAACTTCAAATTTCTTGGCCCAAAACTGGCAGCAGAGTCCATCGCTAGGAAAGATACCCGCAACATGTGATGTCAATAAACAAATTAACTCTGGTAACACGTTTACTGCTATGATTAATGACAACTCAAAGTCTAACGACGGTTTCTCAACTATAAGATTAGATGACATTGCAGAGAATAGTTTAAGCAATCAAAGTGCTAAAAAATCGTCTTTGACTCAACATAAAAGAAATCAATCCGGAAACGTTTCTTTAGCAAGGAGCAAAAAGAAAACACATAGTAAGAAGAGCAGTGGCGTAGTAAATCAGAACAATACAAGTAATACCAGTCAGTCAAACAATCAGCCATTGAAAACTAATGGTAACCATGGTTACAGAGATGTGTACATGCCAGCAGCTTCTTCACCACTTGTTCTGAAATGTCAGTCAGCTACGCCACATAGTGTTCAGTTAGGAGGTAGTGTTCCTATCTATATGCAGCCAAGTACTCGGATGCCAGCTTCAACTCCCTTGTACGAGCAGGCAAGGCAAGGTTCTGTAAATACGGCGTCTCAGAGTGGTATTTCTCATTGTAACACTATGAACCAAAGCAGTCATGTGAACTCAAATAGACAAAATGTCAACCCTTTTGGACCTGTAGTTAGCCAGAATTGTACCTCTATTATGCATGTTAACAAACCAAATCATATTGGAAGCCATATCAGACAAAATGTTAACCCGTACCATCAAAGTGTAAGTCCATATAGTTCCATTACAAACCAGCAGAATGGTAGTGTTATCTCTCACGGACAGATGGTTAACCAAGAGAGTGTAAACCAATATAGTCAGAGTGGTAGTGTTAACTCTCACGGACAGATGGTTAACCAAGAGAGTGTAAACCAATATAGTCAGAGTGGTAGTGTAATCTCTGACGGACAGTTGGTTAACCAAGAGAGTGTAAACCAATATAGTCAGAGTGGTAGTGTTATCTCTCACGGACAGATGGTTAACCAAGAGAGTGTGAACCAATATAGTCAGAGTGGTAGTGTTATCTCTCACGGACAGATGGTTAACCAAGAGAGTGTAAACCAATATAGTCAGAGTGGTAGTGTTATCTCTCACGGACGGATGGTTAACCAAGAGAGTGTAAACCAGAATAGTGAGAGAGTCAGTCAACAAAGCTCTTCCATCAGTGCACAAAGTCAACACATGAACAATAGTGCTTATAAAAATAACATGTATCAGCATCAAGGGATTGCCAGATCAATGTCTCATCCAACTGGGTATTCCCCTTACAGTGGTTTTCATGGTTACCAAAATGCAACTATGGTATCTCCTGTGGGACCCTGGGTTTCTCCCTCAAATGCATACCAATATCATCAGAACCTTCAACATATGAATAACTATGTGTTACAACAACAACAACAACAACAAGTAACTATGCATCAAGTCCAGGACAATGCTTATAACGCTGTACAAGCTGGGAATATGAAAATGAAATTCCATAAAATCGCTCCCAAACCTTGTACTGTGACGGATCAGCAGAACTTGACTCAGTACTGGAATGTGAAGAAGGCTGGCGATTGTCGTCTGGTGTTTAAAATGAATGGTGTGAGTAAGAGAAAGGCGGAGGAAGAGACCCCGCTGAAAGAGTCCTATGAGATGAAGCCACCAAATGATGTAGATTACGAAAGTGGAAAACCATATGCCAAAAGACGGCGCTGTTTGGTTTACTGAAATATTGATTTGGTCATAAAAGGGAGTGACATGGTGTTCTATGCACACACTAGTTTGAGTGTATTTATCATTGTATGAATTTAGTTTCAAACTTACATTTTTTTAAATATTTCTGTTTCATGCAACAATGTGTAATTACCATGTATTAGGGAATAGGTTGGAACCATTAGGAAACAATGTGTGTGTCATTGGATTACTAGGTGGGTTTGGTAAGTGTACTAGTTATTTAACTGCTGTCATAAATTGTTTAGTTCATATTTCACAATTATGTCCAATCACTTATGATAAACTATAATTCCATATGTGTGTGGTTTGTGACTGTCTATAATGTCATGTTTTCTACTCAAGGTTGTGATAAGTTACTTATAAGTTATCAGTATTAGGCATGGGTTAGTGACAGGGTCATGAACATACAGTAGTGTTTTATAACCTTGAGTGTTGTATTTAGAACATACAGTAGTGTTTTATAACCTTGAGTGTTGTATTTAAAACAATGTTGTCCCTAAAACAAAGGAGTTTTAACATTTATCTACCATTGCATGCGTTCTTCTGAAACATTTGATTTAAATCTCTAGAAAATGGTACATGTTTCAAATCCACAATAAGTTCAGCTCTAGTAGTCTTGTGCAAAAGGTTAAAGTTATGTCCAATGTTTAACTTAAATCAAAACTTCTTATCCTGAATCTATTCACCCATTGGTCAGTGATTTGTTTTTTTTCATTCTGTATTATTCAAACATATATACTACATTGTACCAATTGTTTAACCTATTTATTTTCTGGCATGTCTCTCCCACTAGTCAAGTGTTAACATCCTTGCTATAGAAAGTGCTCCTTGGAAAGTCTTAATAAGCATGCTTATACAAATTGCATAATATTATGTTAAATGTGTATTTTTTACCTTGACAAAGTCAACTCATGCCATATTTGTGTAATTGTTTGAATAACTGTACATAATCTAATAGCTTTGCATCCAATTTCTGTATGTTGTATAATTTGCTGAACTTAGTATTTGTGTTAGTTGTTCCAAGTGTCGTAGAAATGATCAAATCAATTGTCTTGTTTTCCAATTTGTACATACTGTGATTAATTTTTATGGTGCATGTGTACTGGTATATGTGCATGATGATCTGGTTTTGTCGTTTTTGTGTAACTTTTCAAAATTGAGCTAAGTCTCCATCTTGGTGCCGAATTATTTATGATTTTTACAGACGATGTTATTAAATTTTACCAACAAAATATTTCATGTTTCTGTTACTTCTTCCATGAAATAATTGCAAAAAGTTCATACACAAGAGCTTCAACCATAATGCCATTATAAATACATACACTAGGGCTGGATTTCATTGGGACTTAGGCTCAGTGTTAATCCTAATAATTCTTAATTGCTGACCTAATTTTCAACGAGAGTTGTTCTTCCAAATTCAGCTGATGTTTATGTAGATTCATAGGTAAACTTATATTCTGCTTTTAACATTCCTGATTAATTTGTCTGAAATATTTTTTATTGGGCACAACAAATTTTGGATTAAACTTAATTAAGCCAGATTTAATGAATGTGAAACTCAGCCTGGTGGTAGTTACATAATCTGTAGCAATTTTCAAAACAAATTTATGTGAACGCATCATAACTTGTTTTATTCTTAGAAAAAAACATTGTTTATCATTGATTATGTTTGAAGCTCTGGTAGCAATGCAAAACTGTGGTCAAGAAGTAGATACTTTTATTGAATCTGTCAATATCTAAAAACAGACTCAATCACTGAAGTATCTCATACTAATGTATTGTCCCCATATTTCTATAACCCTTAAAAATCGATTTTTAGCAATTTTGTGTGATTAGAATTGTCTTTCCAAGCTCTTTACATTGGTACTACATACATGCTCCTATGATGTTTAAAACTCACATGAAACACAAGTCCAGAACCCTAGTACATGTATGTAGTTTTAAAAATACAGGGAGGGTCAAACTTCAAAGTTGTTTTTCTCAAAATGACGAAAAACATGATACGTGTTTCTGGAAATAAGACGATGGAATGTGTACATAGAGCCTGACCTGGGATTAAGACTCAGGTCAAGTTGTCAGAGATCGCTATACTTGTTACACATTATTGCTTATCTACCACATACTATGTCCTCCAAATATGCAATCAGCAATACCAAAAGAGAGAAACAATGTGATGTTATAGACTTCACTTCATGGATATTACACGTCAACTCTTCAACTGGTTTGATTTGTGTAGAGAGCATTATTACAAGAAGAAGCTAAGCATGTTGAGATGGAACACATCCGTAGCAAGTTGTCCACATGCAGATTATAATGATATATGACAAATGTTTACGTGACACTGATGATAGTGTTACTTAAGAGTTTCACTTAAAGAAGAGGAGAAACTGACTGAGTACAACTATATCACTTTGATTATAGTAGGAGAATTTTGACACGACAACGAGGAAAACATATCTGTGTACCGCTTAACTCGCATATGCAAAATAATAAAACTTATGAATACATTTAGTAGGGATTGCATAAAATCTATAGTAAAAAATCCGTAAGAACTTATTTTTTAAATATATTTTTCTTATTGTAGTGAAACTGTTTTCGGATAGAATAAGCTGTTTCAGGGTTAATAAGATCCGAAATATTTGCGTTAGTTTTGCATTAGTAAAACAGAACCCCAATGCATTCACTATACATGTAGTACTACTAGTAGGCTTGGCCAGTTTAGGTTTAGAACTATATAAGAAAAAATATATATTTTGCGATAAAATCATAATACAACAATGACACTACACACTATATCAAGGTACATTTTATTTTTATAAAGATGTCATAGACAATATTGTTTATATCAAAGTACAGCAGTTGTTTAATTGGTTAACAAAGTAAAAAAAAGTGCATAGTTAGAATTGTTGAGGGTACAGAGAAAGACTACTCTCTCGTCAACAAGAAAGTTAATACAGAAAATATTGGATATTATTTGTCGGTTTAAACTATGTCAAGCAGTAAATAAATGGTAGTATTATGGTACAGTACAGAACCTGGTGACTTTCTAATCTTAAAAAATACAAAAACATTTCAACAATACACAAGTTATACTTTCAACAATATAAGAACTAGCTAAAACAGATGAAATAACAGTTACTTGTGATGTTGAAAAGATTCCTTCCAGATGTGTTCGCTCTGGAAAAGTATTTAATAACTAACTGGTTTGCAGAAGAAAACTTTTTTTTTTATTATTGCACATGCTCTAAACAATTGACTGACCGTGAACATTTTTTTTTACAAGTACTTAAAATTTAGCATGTAGTTAAACCTGAGAATAAGAACTTGTGTAAATATATCCTTTCTACATACAGTAAAGTTTGCATTGTCTATAAAAAGCTTTTCCATTTGAATTTGCATTATCTTTTAAGTGATAAAAAAAACCAGACTCGCTGATTAAAATATGATGCATAAGAAAACCCTAACCACAGTACTATAATGAATCTGTTTGGCACTTAGACATTGAATGACATGATGTAGAGACAAACATATATACAATAAAAATGAGCATCTCCAAGTGAAATATCTTTTGAGATAGCAGAAATATATATAGTAGTAAGAGGTGTTACTTTAATATACATGTCAACGTCCCAGTAATGAAAGGTAATATGTCATAGTTTAAAGAACATGATCTTTCATTACTGGGACGTTGATGAACTTGCAGAAAGGAACAGCAATCTACTTGGTTGTCTGGTCTTTGAAAAATTAAAAACAGCAAAAGTGTTAATATTCGATACAAACATATAGTCTCATTTTGTTTGTTTTAGAAAGACCTATCAGTAGATATAACTTGTATATACACACAATAATGCCCATTGATAAAAAGATCAAGAGGTATGTGTCCTTGAAATATTGAATACAAGCTGTTTTAACACAAACAAGTTTTGTCATGGAATAATTATAACTGATTACACATTGTTCTGGTTTTATAAATCCCAAACCCTTCATAAGTCTGACAAAAGCAACTACAACAAGGACTTTCTGAAAGACATTGAAATAAAACTTAAAATGAACAAGTTTTAAAATCAAGTAAGAGGCAACAACTATCAAAGAAAAATTGCAAAACCATTGGAAGAACTTGTAGAACTGGGGATGTACTGGAAGAGCTACTAAGTCCACAAGAACTCCAGCACGGCCACACAGCAGGACAGAAACTAAGCCTATTGTCAACACAATTATTTCCCCAAACGAGAAACTACACAAAACTCCTGGAATATCAAAATCAAAAATGAATGTGGAGATAATGATACTGTATTATAACTTACAGAAACATAGCTTTGGCTCTAGATGGGATAAACACTTATTTATACACTTTTACAAAATTTACATCAACATAAAAAATATAATAAAAACTATTTACACTATTAAAGTACAATATAGCAATTAACGATATATATGCACTGTTATTCATTATGACACATTCAATCTTGGCATTTTAAAATGTATCGCCACTGTTTATATAATACTAACAGGCAATGTACAGTGAAACATGGAATCTAGGAGGCACAAGTACAGCTGTTATGTATTCTTCAGCTGTTACGTATTCTTCAGCTGTTATGTATTCTTCAGCTGTTATGTATTCTTCGGCTGTTACGTATTCTTCAGCTGTTATGTATTCTTCCGCTGTTATGTATTCTTCAGCTGTTATGTATTATTCGGCTGTTATGTATTCTTCAGCTGTTACGTATTCTGCGGCTGTTATGTATTCTTTGGCTGTTATGTATACTTCAGCTGTTTTGTATTCTTCGGCAGTTATGTATTCTTTGGCTGTTACGTATTCTTCGGCTGTTTTGCGGCTGTTATGTATTCTGCGGCTGTTATGTATTCTTCGGCTTATTACATGTTTGTCAGTAAAAAAAGTGTTCTTGACTATGGAAAGTGTAAAAATGTGAAAAGTTATATAAAAATCTACACAAATTACAAATTAAAAAATCAGCACTTAAGAGTTGTATAAACAAAATGTACGTTTAAAAGTATGAATGATGTGAGCACGTCATACAGGCAATGAGCACGTCATACAGGCAATGTGCACGTCATACAGGCAATGAGCACGTCATACAGGCAATGAGCACGTCATACAGGCAATGAGCACGTCATAGAGGCAATGAGCACGTCATACAGGCAATGAGCACATCATACAGGCAATGAGCACGTCATACAGGCAATGAGCACATCATACAGGCAATGGATATTGTGAATATATCAGTAATGTACATGTATATGGCACTTTTTAACAATGGTTTTAAATCAAGGTCATTTGAAGGTGATTTGTTCATAAAACTAATACCAACTTTTACATTTTTGTTGTTCTTCCTTTCTTATTTCATATATCTATGTAACAATTCGATGACCTGTAAACATCCAGATATAAACGTCCAGATATAAACGTCCAGATGTAAACGTCCCGATGTAAACGTCCAGATGTAAACGTCCAGATGTAAACGTCCAGATTTAAAAGTCCAGATATAAACGTCCAGATATAAACGTCCAGATATAAACATCCAGATATATTGATTAATATAACGACAATAGCATTGTAAAAAACAATACACATAAAAAAATAGAAGACCAAATAAACGGTTATTAGTAAAGATTCATAACAAAAGTTAAAATAACAAAACATCTGCACAATAGATGTATTAACAAACTCACTAAATGCTGAGTTTTCCCAAAGTAAATGTGAGCACTGGTTGTACAATGCATTCTATAAATATATAGTGATTATACAGTTTAATATAGTAACTTTAAATATGGAAATTTGACAAGTTTAGTTAATGCTTTGGAAAATATTCAACTGTTTTTATCAATGCGTAGAACACTACACTTAGAACTTTTATAACTACAAGAAATACTCATACTTAATACTTGGTACTAAGAAATGAAATCTTGAATTGCAATATATTAAATAGTGAAGCTGTTTGTTTATACTGCCCATGAATTGGACAAACTCAGCATAAAGCAAGTTCTGCATATAGGAGTTATGGAATGGATTTACTTGGTACGTACACAACTGTAGCCATTTCATATTCAACATGATACAACAATAAGTGTACATATATATATATAATATAAACCAATCTGTTAAGGAAGCTACATGTATCTGGAATGAAATATGAATTGTTAAAGGAAGTTGTATGACAGCTAGATGAATGTGCTTCCTTGTCGCAGTCACATGTATATAGTCAGTCTGTACACAAACACTATCTATTGAGTTATATACAGACAACACGCTGTTTAACCATTGCAGAGATTACAGCATAATATAGTCTATAAAAAAAACATTTAAGGTGTTCAATATTTTGTAACAGTTTTGCTTTCACAATCGGTCTGTACATTTTGAGTGTAGATTTGTTATTGTAGAAATCAAATTTGTTGTACATAAGTGTAGACTGTTTAATGTATAATTTCAGCTCTGTTTGTGAATCAAACTGTGGTATGTCCTGGTATGTCGTCATCTCTGCTAATGTCTCTTTGTGAAGTTGTTTGAACAGGTCCATTGGTTTGAGGAGCAGGACGACGTTTCTGTAAAGTGAATAATATTGTTACGTCATCAAATACCAAAATGTGTTCTTCTAATAATGAGGTATATCTTTAATGTGTAAAAATCACTTCACAATCACTTCAACATTGACACATTGAAGTTTCTAGTAAAATACCAGACTTTGGTCTAAACAAGCATAGACATAATAGCAAACCAGTGGCCCGAGTGAGACCAACTTACAAGTATATTGAAATGGACAAATAACAACCGAAAAGTTGTGGTAGAGCAGTCTTACTTCAAAGCGGTCTTAATATCAACATTTAGCTGTTAATCTCTATACATTAACGGGCAGTATGTTAATCTTTTGATCATTATAAAAAAATGTTAAAAATAAAGACCAGATTATATAAAATGCACAATGCTGAGTAAATATCTTAAAACTTTAAATCATCCTTTCGATATATGTTTGCTTCTTCAATCTAACACACTACAAGTTTCATTATCCTGGGTTTTGTAGTATTACCTGCAGATCACTGAGTTGCTGTATTACTTGGTGTGCCGAGGGTCTATCTTCATGAGAATAACGCCAGCACGTCTTCATCAACAGATGTCTGAAGATATACATTTCACAGTCTTAGAACAGTTGTGTAATCGTAGCAATTCAGTTTAATTTCAAAATAGTTTCTATTTCCAAACTTAGTTAAAATCTTGAATTTGGTCAAAATAATGGTGGTGAGAAATACCATGTGCTTTTTAAGAAAAGTTCTTAACCCGAATGGAAGTCATGCATAAGAATCTGCACACATGTACAATAACACGGGAAAGTTGTAACAGAATATACAAAATAAAGTAGGCGAATTGTATGTAACCAGACTAACAGGTTATATAGGACACATTGTATGTAACCAGAATTACAGGTTATAGTGAAAACATTGTATGTAACCAGATTTACAGGTTATAGTGAAAACATTGTATGTAACCAGACTTACAGATTATAGTGGAAACATTGTATGTAACCAGACTTA
>ENA-OREC01000673-OREC01000673.1-marine-metagenome-genome-assembly--contig:-NODE-673-length-14518-cov-14.115574_pt1 | contig 14518 bp, 13 predicted proteins | sample MGYA00248626_ERZ508543 | MGnify/ENA primary metagenome ERZ508543 (study PRJEB26211, sample SAMN05518279) | marine metagenome | isolation source: Puget Sound, Washington, USA | host: Bankia setacea... | reverse complement strand
TGACATTGTCTAATCACATACCCAGTTTGTATACTTGAACATGTTCTCTTTACAGTGGAAACTTTGATCTTCATCTACACCATGCCAGCTTTATGAGAACTATTCCTCCTAACCCTGTACAATGGGTTGCCATAGATACCAAACTGTTGTTACCCCATCATAGAAAGATGAACCTTGTGCCATGTACCTATACACCCAAAGGTTTAACCATCTCAATTTACTTCTATCCTTGGATTAATCATTGTGCATATTATCATCTATTGCATGCATCGTTAACTGTTATGTATATTAAAGGATTGTGTTGCTTTGTTAAAGTGGGCTGCAGTTAAAATAATAATCTGTTGAATACATAAATAGCACATTAATCATTGTAGTGTTATGACTAATTCAATTAAGGCTTTACTTAAGGAACATTTACTGGAAACTAACTTACAGAGGTACTTTGTTGTACAGTTTGTTCAAGTCATTATAAGCGTTGTGCATGTTTTTCATGTTGCTCTTGTTCCGTTTCAGATATGAGATTTACAAAAGGGGGTGGTGGTAAGAAGAAACCAGTTTTCATAAAGAAGAAAAAGAACAAGAGAAAAAATGTTACATAGAAATTAATTTAATATGTGAAACTGAAACTAGATCTTATGATCTTTCCATACAATAAAATGATTGAACTATGTAAATTGTTGTCTTGTTATATCCACTGTTAGTGTTAAATATCTGTAGGTTTTATTACATGTGGTGGCTTAAACATGATATACACAACGAGTACTGGGGCAGTTTGATCAAGAATGTAGTAACATTAGTCCTAGAACACTGTAATGAAACGTCCTCCAGACATGCCGATACTATTGATTTGTATAAATCCAGCTTCTCTCAAATGACTGCTTACATGGTTGACACCACCACTTATGTACATACTTACACTGAACTGTCAGTTGAACAGACTGTGGTATGGATGACTGCACATCACTTTCTGGAGGTCCATCTCTAGATTGTGCAATACTGGAGATATGTTACATTGTTACAGTGTGATAACCTGGTTCAGTTATATACTATTGGCCAATCCTAGAGCGCTATTTTATGAACAGTTCTTGTAAACACATGTATTAAACAAATTGCATCAGTGACTATGAAGCAAAAAGAAATGCTTTCAAATTAGCATGGTTAATTACAATTCAGAGAAACAGATAAGCTGCTTGTGGCAATTCACACTATTATTGTTTGTTTTTTATACATGTGGTAACAAAATGCAGAACAGTCCATGAAATACCAAATTCAAAATAGAGGAGTTACGAAAATACCCAATTTTACACAATAAGTATGTGTTTCTCTGCAGTATCATGGTGTATGCTTGCCTAAGTAAAGTCACAAGAAGCAAAATTGCCCAGATCACTGAAAGCCTTGAAATAAATATCTCTACCAGGTGACATGAACAGATCAAATAACTAAAAACATGAAAGAAAAGACAAAATAGTATCATTATAATTTTTTTAACATTATTTATTTTGTGATGAGTGTTTGTACTGTACAATAATAATATTCAAGGCATACCAAGAACAGAGAGACTTTAGTATTTATGGTTATAGTTAGTATGTGTGGGCTGGGTATACCAGTACATGTCATCGTGTTGAGGATAGAATGCTGGACCTGAAATGTACGCCATAACAAGTATAACATACGGGACTGGTAGACGACATTGTCAAACCTAGCTGCCAAAAAACAAGCATTCAAATACTGGTTCAATTGAATATTGTAAACCCCCAACAGTTTCAAAAATATATCAGTAAGAACAATGACTTGGTTAAAAGTACCTACAATTACAGTTGTGTATCGTCCAAAAGTTTAAAGTAGTTTCATAAGCTGTTATAATTTCACAGATGCAAGATTTAGTGGCTATTAAAGTACTGTAACAGTAAAAAGCACTTCATAACGTTTAAGTTACCATACAAAAAGTAAGAGTCTGTAGAACAGTTCCAAAAGCAAACAGATACTCTTCCAGTTGATAAACTTAGCAACATTTTATAACTTGTTCAAAAAGTATACAGAACAACTAGCACAATTATTTTGATCGAAAGTTTGACCTTTCATTTGTTCGTAACGCTGCACAGACAGTATATAAAGAGTATTAGTATATAATTAAGTGGAATAAAACAAACTGATGCTGAAAAGCTACAACAAAAGTCAAAGTTTTAGATATTCTTTATCCAAATACTCTTGACATGATCAGAGTTGACAAAAAACAACACTCGAGTGCCCCTCATGTGATGTTGTAAACTAAAATTCCATACTTAAAACAATCACTACATGACTTGAACCAAACCTAAGGAAATTAAACCTATATGTAAATTCCCAAAATCTGCAACAGATCAATAAAAGATTTCTATTATCAAACCTTACAATTCAGTTTAGTATTTACCCAGTTGTTTCCATTCTCAACCATACAATTTACCCTCTCTTGGATTTTTCTTTTCCCATATTTTCTTTCTTCAACTTTTCCCATTTTTTCTTTCTTCAACCTTCATTCCTTGACTTCTCGGACTTTCCAACAATCTTTTCTTCTAAACTTCAGTATTTCTTCATTTTCGGATTCCATTTCTCGCATAAACCTCCTCCAATACCCCCTTTTACCGCAAGACAAAAACATCTGTAAGCCTTCGTAACTTTAAACTCTTCCTTTATCCCCTCTTTCTTCAACCTTATTCTATTTTCTTTCTTCAAGGCCTTTACAATACAAAAATGAAACAGTTAACTAAAGTCAAAATATAATACAATTTCCAGAAAAAAATTGTTATATATCAATTGAAATACAAAAGAATTTGTAGATTGTCATACACTCGGCTGTCAACTTTGGCCAATATCAAATGAAAACTGATGTCAAGGTTGGTATGAAGATTTACAACATTAATGTAGATTGACATCAAGATCTAAAAGAATAGATTGCCATTAATAATGTAATCGGACAAAAAAGTTAATAATACTATGAAAGGATTTTGTTCCTAGGAACATTATTTGTGAAATAAACATTTGTTATCGAAAGAGCTTAGGACCACTGTGTTTGTTGACAACACCTAGGCTATGACATTATCTTTATTACCTAATAGATGCACCAACAGATATCTCTAGTTTATCTTTATATCAGTTGAGAAAGCATGCAGATATAGAGAATGATGTTGGTAAAGACCAAAATAGAAAAGTGCAAAATTTAGTAGTGTAAAGCAAATCAAAATCTGCACATTGATAAAAAAAACATGAATAGTTAAATTTACTGAAAATTGTTTTGTCAAATCTAGAATAGCAAAAATTGGTGTTAACCTAGTGGATCTTCTCAGGAGAACAACCACTAACAGCAGGTTTCGAGTACCATAAACTTTCTCTAACGCACATTTCTTTGTTAGAAACTAATAAAAGTTTTCTCTTCTATTTTCAATCTTCGGTCTTCTATTTTCTTTCTTCATGCCTTTAGTTAAAACACAATAATCATTAAACACAAAATCATGAAAACAATGAAGATAATGATTCATGAGCATAAAATGAACATAGCATTCCCAAACATAAACAGATACAGGTAATAAGTAGTATTCCTTGTGTATTGAAACTAAGAAAACCAATTTTCGTAAGTTCCTGATTCTGCCCATAAACTACTAATTCTAACAATTACAAAGGAACAAATCGAAGGGAAATGCAAAAGGATCCCAAGTGCTTCTTTATTAAAAAGAACATGGAATTCTTTTGCTTTCAGTCTTCAAAATATCCTGCAAGAAATGTTAAGATTGATATACTATAATTGTGTGCTGCTGAACTTTTATCTATATTTCAATAAAACAATCAACAGTTAAATTTACAAATTGCAAAGACAAAAACAGCAGACCTTGATATCAGTATTATATCAAATATTGAGTGCTGCTAAATGTTTACAGTAATGTGTTAAAAGCACAGACATGAAACAAAACAAATTCTGATGAAGCATTACAGCAATGACAACATGAAAAGTACTAAGACTACAGATGATGATGAAGATGCTAGTCATTTGCAGACAATAAACATGATGATGTAGTTGTTCAATAAGCCTCGGGAGTCAGGATTTACCTTCAGTAATAACGACCTGTGAACAAAATATAACACACAATACCTTTCAGTAACCGTCTCTTCTTATATTACACTTTACTATACCTAAACAAATGTGTTCAACAAAGAAATTAGATTCGTAACTGAATGTTTCAACACAACATTAGATGACAAAGTAGTGTAACATAGTCCTGCGTTTAAAAAATTTGGGTTAAAAGGATTGTTCTGCCTCAGGTAAATAGCTTATCGAGAGGTTCAAAATCTTAATCTGTAAACTTCTTCACAAGGTCCCTAGAAATTGTTAAGACCTATAGTTAAGACCAACTAAGTATTTTCTTACAAGAACCGTACCTACTCTCCTATCCGAAAGAGATGTGATGAATTCTATACTTACGAGGTGAAAAGGACCTAGATCTGGACCGAGAGTAAGAGTATCGTCGACTGCGTCCTTGATAAGGAGAGGGACTACGCCTCCTTGGATGTCCACCACCACTACCACCATGATCCCCATGTCTCTCTCTTTCATCACCCCTCTCTCTGCTTATCGGGGAAGAAAATAGTATGTACAGAATTCTAGTTACTTCTTATCTCTACAAAACACGCCTACCTACAGACTGACCAGACCTGGGAACCATTTCATCAATAATCCTAGGTGTATGTTTTTGTATCCTGTTTAACCATTGGTCAGTTTATCATACGATATCAGTCCAAGTATATTAAAATTAAATGGCATCAGGACTTGATTAATTGAACTCTAATGATTTATTATATGCCACTAGCCAAGTGAACTTCAAAAAGCTGTTATCTCAAAATCTGAAATTAACTGCAAGAACATTTCGGATGATGAAACTTGGTTATTGAAAACAAAAACAGATAAGAGCTCTTTCCGATTCACCCCTCGATTTCTATCTCTACCAAGCTTTAACAACACATACTCTTGATTAATGATCATTATATCAAATACTCTCTTTAAAGTGTTATCAAAGGTGTACCTCCACATCATCAGTCAGAGCAACTTTAATCATAAGACTAAAACTCTAGGTAATAGATCGCTACACAGTAGAGTATGTAAGTTACTTTTGTTTATGAACACTATAGTCAGTCAAATGTATCATATATCATACTCGGTAGCTTTTCCTAAGTAGATTCCTGGTGTTGGAGTGTGTGCCCTTCTTGTGATGGAGTAATCAACTCTGATTCTCCTGCCGTCTATATCAATCCCTGTACATCTGTCCTTGGCCTGAATAATAAATATAGTTGTAAATTTTAATGACACTTGCTCCTCACAACTGATTATAACCCTATCAATGCTTTACTGGATAGGAACTATAATAATTGTTTATAATATGAAAAGTCCAAGCAGATCTGACGCTTGTGTTCCGACACTTATAAAAATTCAATCTTTGAAATAGTGTGTTCTTATAAACTGAGTAAATATGTTTATAATATCACTCAAAAGCTTTATAACATCAGCTTTTTTACTAAGAGGCGCCATGTTTAACTTACCTCAATAGCATCATCAATATTCCTATAATAGATAAAGGCAAAGCCTCTTGATCTTCCACTTTGCCTGTCATATACAACGTTACATTCCTCCATTTCACCATATCGTCCAAACACGTCTCGCAAGTCACGTTCCTGTGTGTACAAGCTCAGACCAAATATACCCAGACATTTGGACGGTTCTGGATCATCCTGCAGAAAATTAAAATAACAGAATCCAGTAAAACCTTCTATGAAAACTAATGACACCAACACCTCTAGAAACAACCTACCCATGTTCTTGAAAGCAGTTACAAACATAAGCTTGTAAACCATTTTTGTTTAAGAGCTGTATTCTCTGAATGAATGTGAAATGGTTCTAAGCGCTATTGAGAAAACTTATAAAGAAGCAGATAGAATTCAAAATCTTCCCTCAGAATTCTTTTCAACAACATGTGTATAAGTACATATACACGTTGTGCGAGTTTTAACAATTTCTGGGTGTGTAAATTGCAAAGATAAGTTTAGTTTACCATGCAACGGTCAAATAGCGCTCACAATTTACAACACTTTATTCATTAGGCAGAGACTAAGAGTAAGACTTACTCTGTTTCCAAAATGTCTGCGTCTGGATGACATGGGAGATCTGCTTCTAGTTCGCTCTCTTTTGCCTCGGCGACTGCGGTCTCTGCTACGACTTCTTGAACTGTAAGGGAAAAATTGTGCACATGCTTTATCTCTGATAACAAAACATTTATTTTATGTAAGTATATTTTTTTCAAGAAAAACGTCACACTAAAAAAATTCATACATAAACATATACATTCTATATAACATCTGTCATCCTCGGATGATCTTACCAAATAAACATGCACTGTTTTCTGTCATTCTCAATATCATATGACTTTATTGGCATTTAGGTTTCTTGGATGCTCCTATTAGCAGTCCTAGACTTTTTTAAGCATAAATGGAGACTCCAACCATACATACAGGAACTCTGTTCGAATAGATAAAGAATTTTAGAGGAGCCGGCAAGGTTATGTTTCGACAAACTGCAGTCACTTAAAAAATATAAACATTAAATAATTAAGACTATTTACTGTCTGGATCTGCGTGGACTTCTTGAGTATCTATTTTTAGAGTATGATCGACTTCTACTTCTTGATCTGCAAAAAGAAAGCACAATAAATAAGACTACAATTAGTTACCATTAATACAAATGGATAGTAAATTAATAACACTAACAGACAAGAATCACTTTACAATATTTTAACTCATTGAAATAGGCAATGATGTAAACTTGGCACTAATATTCACACTTATTTCATAACGTCATCTTTAATGACAAACATTGAGAGATATAAAGCCTTCATTGCAGACCTACCTGGAGTATGACCTCTTTCGTTTATGGTTGTGTGATCTTGAGCGGGAGTGTGATCGGGAATATGACCTGGATTTGCTGCGAGACTTGTGGCGTGAATGTTCTGACCTGACTGGTGATTCATGTCTGGGTGATGGAGACCTTGACCTCCCTAGGCCATCCTGCAAACAGACCAAAATATTAGTTATAATGATTAAGATAAAAGGAGAGATTCAGTGGATGTCAAGCGATTAAATTGATCACACCAACATTCAACCAGTGCATTACATACGTCCAGTCCATGCCATACATAGAGCAGACTTGAAAAATAGGATTGTATATCAAGTCCAACAGGGAATATGTTCGCGAATGGCATTTTACAAACAACGACAACGTGCTTTTACGAGTTTGCATTCTTTGTCTAAATTCGTCACAACATATTAAGTAATGGCTGACAAGTCACAGGTTTTCTACTATAGCATCCTGAAAAAAAATGTGAAAACTCGTTTATGCGTGAAATACTTGCCCCGTTTTCACTCATGCTGCAAACTGTGGTGTGTTTGTTTATGTAAAATGTAGCGTTGTTTCTCTTATGGAAAAATGATGGCGCGGAATCCTGGGACTAAATAAATGTTAACGAATAAAAATACTGTTACCGTCTCGATTCATAACGTAAATCGGATGATCTCCCTTATTCACTGGAAACTGTCTTTGATCAAACTTCATCAAAGTTTTATTTGTCATTTCATTTATCCATCCATCTATTCACTCAAACATGATATATCGATCGATCAATTGATTGATGTATTACTCGATTCATTCAGTTATGTATTATTTTACTCATCTTTGTTTGTTCTCAAGACTCTCTTTCGTTTATGTGTTCGTTAATTCGTTCGATCGTCCGTTCATTTAACCCTCATCAACGTTCCTCAATGAAAACCTAGTAGTTAAAGTTAATTCTATCATTAAAAAAATAGCAAAACCTGCGTCAAATGTGAGGTTTCCTATGAAGAACTACCCTTACACCTCATTTCGATCATCATTCACTCTTTCATTAACTATTGTATTTATTTTTTTATCCATTCTTCCTGCTATTTCTTCACTTGCCAATCCGTCGTTCCGTTTATATGCACCCGTCTGTCTGTTCGGGCGATTAATTGTTTATTCATTCATTTTCCTCAACAACGATTACTCACTATGTGTTTAGCTATTTAAGAACACGGACGAGGAAACCCCTTCAAACTCGAGTACATACAAACTCGAAGTCGTTCAAGTTCTTATAGCACCCATTTAGTCCTAGAAAGATGAAGAACAAAACGACGCACTTATGTCACAGTTATACATGAGGTGCAATTTTAACTATTTGACGTACTATAACATACGGGTTGGTCGTATTTTCTGTAGTGTTTATTTACTGCATGAAGTAATTCCACATACACATAACACCGGCTTTGTGTGTGACAGTTGTGTGTGAGTATTTAAACATTGGGTCTTAACTAAACAGAAGTAATGTCTATAATAATACAGACTAGCTTAGGAGTCTCTTAAACTTAATATTCGTGAAAATAGAAAACTGCTGGTAATATATATAGAGACATTTCCCGATAGAATAATGTAAACAAACTACATACTAACGATACTGGTACAGAACAAGTATCAGAAAGGATTTATTGTAGTGTTTTTTTAACATTTTGATTATAAAATGCCACGACTTCTGTTCAAACAGCTACGTACATTTGTAAACTGCTGTTACCGTTCACAACCTACCGATATCTAGACATAACTACAGATCCTCAGCAATATTTGCTAAAACTTTCCTTATAAAATGTAATCTCTGTCACAAACGCAATGCATACTCTTGTAGGATACTTTTCAATAGACTATTTTTCATGTCTTCTCTTGGTCCACTCTTTCATTTGATATGCTATAATGTATGTGTATAACTTGGCGTCAACTACAAATGTACAGTGCATTCCGCTAATAAGACCACCCTCTGTATACACCATGACCTTAATAGCGAGTCGGTATTATTGGCGAGGCTCAAATGCATTGAAATTGGCTGCTTTGTGGCCGAACATACAGGTGGTGCTAATGGTGGTCCGGTTTTGTAATCGAGTGGTCGTTATATAGCGAAAACAAAGTATATATACTGCATCGTCTTGCATTTATATAAAACTAGGAATTCATAACATGTCCCCTTTCTCAATAGTACTTGAATGTATATTATTTTGGCAGATTTTGAAAAAGGTATGTGTTTTTTAATAAAACCTAGGAATGTGATCAAATGAGTAGTCAAAGTACAGAAAATGTTTTATGTTTGTTCATACACTCTCTTTAGATTTTGATTGTGACGCCCCCAGAGTGGTCTTTTCTGTATACATCACACTGCTGAAACTGCGTTACTGTTAGTGTCATGAGCTACAAGACCTTTTGTCTCGTTGACTGTTTTACTCCACATTAATTGAGACGACGTCTGACAAGATTGTTCAACGCATAATCTCGTAATAAAACAATGATCCATCTTTAACACAATACTTACTATACGGGGAACTCTCATCAAATCATTCTCTGAGTCCAAACATAGCCCTGCTCTGATGGTTGAATATCTAATTAAACGTAGAGATGATAAAAATCCATATCATCAACTTCAAGACACCGACCTTGGACCAAACCCGATAGGGATCATACATAATTGTGAAAGTGTTCTCGGCGATAAAATGGTCTACAGGAATATGGTCCGCTTGCATGCTAGCTTAATTTTGATGACTCATTTCTGTCTAACTGGTAACCAATGACATACTGTTACTTAGTTGACCAAAGGATGTGTTGATTTCTGATTGCTAATGGAGCATTATATATATGTTGCGAACTTGACAGACTTCTCATCTCGACATATAACGAGATCATCAAACTTTAATCCTGCATCGTGTGTTTTTAAATTATTATACATACTCAATATTTACAACTCTGTGAACTGGAAAAAATGCATGTGTATTTGTCAGCCTGTTTCCTTCGCTAAGGAATGTATCTAGATCTTCAAACTGTGACACTTATATATATTCTTATGTGTATGAAGTTGACTTCCTTCTTTCATACTTCAATTCCAGCTATTTCATTGGTTAATCAAGGCATGTACAAGGTTACACTATTGACATACGGTAAATACCATTTAGATAATAATACCATATTGCCCTACGTTTGAGACTTCATATTCGATTCCATTGTATGCATTCATTCACTATTCTTTCTAAATATTACGACAGCTTGAATAGAGGAACGGTTTTAAAGAGCTCCACAAGGCCATCTTATTCATGTATTTATACTGTATGCGAAACACGGAGCAACACAAGTGGTACAATACTATACCTATATTAATTCGGCCATCATATTGTGGAATGCAATATCTGGTATATACCAAGATGCGTTTATATTATACCTGATTTGTATACATGACTCTTTCAATGTGACGTGAATCGGTCAATATTTTCTTGCGCAACCCGGAGCAAACAACGCACTTTGCTTTGGGTCATATGTCATATAGTTTGGACTGCCCAGTTGGTAAACTTATTTTTTTGCCTATATAACAAAGTCATGTTATAGTTGTAAATAAAGGCACGAGCACACAGGTATTTAACTGATCTTTGTTGATAAAACATCATCGATTCATAATAACATTGACATGTATCATACTTGATTTAAGGTAAACAGTTCTAAAGGAAGTTACTTGTCTGAGAATAACTACGAACATTTGATTTGATTTAATGTATACACATTTTTAGTTATATTGTGAAAGACGCAATTCTTCTTTTTTAAATCACGATCAACTCCGTTTCTCTAAACAATCCAGTACTGATCAATGCGGGTAACGTTTCTTGTCCAAGGAAACAACAGGGAACCTTAGACGAAACAATTACCAGACTCGCTAACCACTGTACCAACTAACCAAGCCACACCTTTGATGTGATACTTTGGTCCAACAATCAACATTATCTACGTCACTATGTACATTCTAGTCTTTGGTTATACAATTATGGTCTACTATGAACATTCCTGATTTGTTTAAGTTTTACGTTCTCAGCTGGAATTGGTCCCGATGTGTTGTAAATGTAAATCATGTTGCGTTTTATTATCTTAAAGTGTACAAATGGCATTTAATTAATGTTAACGTCTGTAATAAATTTCAAAGCAAGTAAACGTTGTCTTTGTGAGCAACTTTAAACAACATGTTTTCGAAGAGTAATTAGCACTGACATAAGGTTTGTTTACGACGAGACCAATCTCTACTCGACGCATTGTTTTTCCACAAACCATTACCTGACAATGCGCATATTTTACCGTTCCATAAATAGAGCCTACACAAGTGACGTCTATATTTAGAACAGATATCACAATAAATGTCTGTGAACGCCGCTTAGATTGCTCATTGTGATTGCTAATGGAAATGTGCTTTAGAGGTTATTGTCGTCATCACTTGAAACATCTGTCATCACCTGACAAGAAATAACATTCTTACTCTGTTATTCTTCAACCGTTGCACCTGTATTCATATCCGCTACACTGAATATAATACGAACATTAGAGTCTGTACATTTGTTTCAAAATTTATTTGGTCTGGTAAAAAATAACATCAACAACAAATTTCAACAAAAAAGTAACAAAATGTTTACAAATCTTCAACAATGTAACGTTCAACAAAATGTAAGTTCAATATTCTAGAATAAGCAGTACATATTTCAAATTATAAAATGAGAAAAAAGATATCTGAGACATCAATGTTCATTGGTTAGGACTATTTGTTAAGATCACAAATAAACCAAACAAAAGTAAATAATACATAAATCAGAAATGTTGGCGATTGTCGCAATAATTATGTACCAATATTACATATATGAGCGGCCGAGTGTTCAACCCACACATGACGTCCCTCTCCTCATCTCGAAATCGTGGAACCTGCATATCCTATACACACCAAGCAACCTATTAGACATAACCATTTGTCGTCACGTGTTAAATCCACGTTTTCAAATATATCGTGTCCATTAGCATGCATGTATAATTTGACCATACTGTGACAGGTACGTTATATATTCATTTTGTACACATTTTGTAGTACTGCTTTGACAAGATTAATAGATAGTTGGCTTTAAGACATAGATAACGGAAATATCATAGGTACTGTATACTTTGACTTAGTGGACCATGAAATATTGTTATACAAAATGAAATTATATAACTTCTCTGAAAACACACGTCTTTTCTTTAAATCTTATTTAACTAATAGGACACAGTTAGTTCAAATTGGAAATACAACATCCACGATAATGGAAATAAAATCAGGGGTCCCTCAAGGGTCAATTCTCGGACCAATATTATTTATAATGTATATTAATGATATGGTATATTCATGTTCTGATAAAGCCGTTGATCTATACGCCGATGACTCTACGTTATATAAAAGTGGTACGAATATAAATGATATACAAAATAGATTACAAAATGACTTAAATCGCATAAATATTTGGTGTAAGTACAATAACATGGCACTGCACCCAGGCAAATCCAAATGCATGTTGATAGTGCCACTGTCTAAATTGAGTCAGTTAGATGAACTTCAGTTAACAATCAACGGTCAAAAACTGGAAAATGTAAAACATAAACAGGTATAATTAGGTTTACATATAGATACTCATCTCAACAAGTGAACACTATCTGTAAACGTTTGAATTCTACCATCGCCCTTCTTAACAGAATTAATTCCTATTTATGTCCTATACTATAGTTTAAATTTATGGAATAATATACCCCTACAACTTCGCAAAATAACCAATCAAAATCATTTCAAAAAGCATATAAAGAATATCTATTCAAGCTGTTTTGTGAAACCTAAGTATGTTTTCACCGTATGCTATAAATTGCTTATATATCTTGTACATGTGTGTATATATTTTTTGTCTTTTTGTACCAACTGTGTGTTATAAATATATTGTATATTCATGTATATAAATGAGTGTCTGTCGCTATATAGATTATTATTTAAATGATGATGCGTGTGTGTATGTATGTGCGTGTGTATTTGGTAAATAAGTGTTTTTGTTGTTTTTGTTTTGGGTTTGTTTGTTTGTTTTTTTACGTTAGAAGGCCACATTGTAAATTAGATTTGTACATATGCACTCTTTTATTAATGACATATGTACGTTTTGTCTAACTGTGTAACCTTCGTTAAATAAAGTTATTCTCTTATCTTATCTTGTAATCGTTAAATAATAATATCATACTTCAAAATTAAATGACAGTGTTAAACAATCTACAAAGTAACATACACATAATACCAACTGATCACAGGACCATTTGCATTGAAAGCCATTTTTTTGTATAAAGCCGATGTCATGGAAATGGACAATTCGAGAACTAAGTGAACCTATCTGATCTCTTATCTCCTATTTTATCATTCAAACAAACCGCATATCATCGGAATGTGAATCCCGTGTCTATTTATGCCTTTAAGCATTATCTGTAAAGCTAAACTATACGGCATAGCTCACGTGATCTGTTACAATGTCAATGTATACTCGAGGTTGCCTTATTGGGATATGATAGAATTTTAAAACAGTTTTGCACTTAGCTCTCAATTTGTCCAGTCCACAACAAGATCATTACTCTCATGATTTTTCAATTTTCAACAAAGACACCATCAAAATAAAGTCACGAATGTCTGCTGGGACTTTCATATAGTCCAAGAATTTGTGAAGTTTAATGCCCGGATATGAACGTCTAACAACTTCACGACAGCGTGTTTGTAGAGTTTTAGGGTTCTGTTGGATACTCAGTCCTTCTCGCCCACAACCAATGGTGGCTGCCAGATCCTTCCAGACGGCTCGGAGTGCGTACACGGTATGATGCGGCTTCTTTACGTTGTCGTATTTAACATTGTAACCACAGTCGAGCAGCAGCGTTGCTATTGATTCCATCGCTTCCCCTTGGTTACCATTTTCTTTCTTCTGACTGATTACTTTTTCAGCGTGGTCTCGAGCGATTGCCAAAGCCAGAGTTGTCTTGCCAGATTTATCGTGGAGCTCAAGAGTGGGATTAAAATACAAGATTTCTCGTATAACTTCGGGATCTGCGTTGATTTCCTTGGATATAGCGCACATAAGTGGTGTCTCCAACTTCTTATTTCTCGCATTCACATCTGAGCCAAGCTTGAGGAGTTCACTAAGAAGACGCTTACTGAGGCGGGTTTTGATGGCCACATGAAGTACGGTGTCCTCCTCGTTGCTATGATTTTTCAACTCCAACTGATGGCGTAGCTTCACCAGATCGTGGGATTGTTCCAGTTTACTTGCTAGCCCTAAAAGCAAGTTGCATGGAACGGCGCTTTTCATATTCCGTGATTTTCGCTTCAATCCATAGCCCCGCAATACCTCTGAAGAGAACAGAAAAATAGAGATTATATAAATGTATATAAATATATTGAAGCGATCTTTATAGTGAAAATAAATAATTGTTTAATGTAGTCATTTATTTCGACAATCATCCATTACTCAAACCTCAACATACATGTATAACTAGAATTGAAAACAAAGTAAAGAAAATTACTAGCGAATGTATTTACGCATG
>ENA-OREC01000672-OREC01000672.1-marine-metagenome-genome-assembly--contig:-NODE-672-length-14520-cov-10.234716_pt1 | contig 14520 bp, 10 predicted proteins | sample MGYA00248626_ERZ508543 | MGnify/ENA primary metagenome ERZ508543 (study PRJEB26211, sample SAMN05518279) | marine metagenome | isolation source: Puget Sound, Washington, USA | host: Bankia setacea... | reverse complement strand
GGGGGGAGGGGGGGGCAGGACAGGACAGGCACTTTACGAGGCTGATCTACGAGTTCTGGACCCTGCTACTACGAGATGAAATAGATCTGCTAGAAATGACCAATTAAACATTTTAGAACACGTACATGTTTAGTCTCTGTGTTAGAGATATGTATACGAATTAGGTACATTTAATTGAATTGAGAAGGACTAGATCGTATCAGATGTTCAAAACTTGTGGTAGATACAGACAAGTGAATATGACGTACATAGACAAATGGTAACACAATTATTTATGTGGCTTCAAGAGTGAAACTTTTTTTGCATGGAAAATGTATCTCAATTATCTATTAATAACGTGTTGATTGGGGTTCTGTTTCAATTCGTTACAATATTCTCTAGCTATTCACAGGCAATACAGGTAAACGACGAGTTGAGTTAAAAAAGACAGCCGTCTCTAAGATCTATTTTCAACCAATGACAAACATCCTCGATAAATGTGTATGTATTGGATCAAACGGACCTTATTTACCTACGTTATGTAAACTGAACATTCTGAAGTGAATTTAAAATAAAGTGTGAAACTTGGTTCTGTGTTCGCTAATGTTCTTTTGTACAAGGCGATATTTAAGACATGGACTAGTTGATGTCTGTAAATGTCTCCTGCTTATGTTTGTACCTTTTCCTGCTAATAATGCTAAGTAATTACTCCGTCTATGCCACGCCTACTTGAATGGGGAACTAATTGTGTACTTTTTAATCTTAGAAAGTAATATAATGTGAAACAAGCATTCACCACCATCGAAAGCATATCATAGTGTTCCGTTGTTAGGCTTTGGTAGACCGTTTTCCTTAGGCATTAATGTAACACGTAACGTAACGAAATTGTATATGAAGAATTATATTAACTCTGAAGCAGCCGATCATGTCAAAAGAGTGTACTCAGCGTTCAATCCAATCAGAATAGCGCATATCAAATATAAAGTTCTGGTGGATTTAGCTAGAGGGTTTAGCTAGTGGATTTAGCTAGAGGGTTTAGCTAGAGGGGTAAGATTGTATTCAAGTATGGACTATGTGCGTACGTAATTGCTGCAGTAAAACTGTACCCGGAAGTATATCCACACACAAAATAATACACTAGAACCACTGTAAACCGAAAAGAAAGTCGACGATGTGCATAGCTTCTGTATTATTATTATTATTATTATAATTAGTATACTTATTATTATTATTGTAGGCTTAAAACATTATAACTGATATAAAGATATGTATAATTAACTTGTACACATATTGCATAGATAAGTGTTTGACACACTCACACATGCTATATGCTAGGACATACATTGTATACATATTAAACAAAAACAACTTGCAAGCAGGGAATCACACATAAACTGAAACATCAAAAAAAAAAAAAAACACACGGGGGGGGGGGGGGGCGTGGTGCGTCTGACTCGCAATAGGTAGGTCCCTGTCAGGCGATAGTGGGAACCGCATTAAAGGCTCCAATTGTTTCATTGAATAAGAATCTTTATCCTCCTTGATTGATTCCAAGAACGGATTCAGAATTGTTTGTTTCACAATCGCACCAAAATCGAATCACTGTGAACTAAAAATCAGCGTGGGAATACATGAACTACCGAAACAAAAATGACAAACAAAAGTACTATACATAGATGATCGTTAAGCCTAGTATATGCAACGTGGTGTGCAGGGATCTAGTACATCATCAATTCGAAAGTGTAATACTTATTGTTTGACATCGAAAACATAGTTCACGTAAATGTGATATGTTCATTCAGGACAGACAATTGGTTGTTTTAGTTCTATCCTAGTATATCTTTAACAGCCCTTCTATAGACACAGGCTTGAGTTTTGTCTTAGTTTTGGATATAACACGCCTTCCCTCATTGGTTATTTTCGCATCCACAAACACCATTTTTGCCAGTGTTCTGTTTTGTTTAATGGCTGTTACCAATCGCATGCACATTTCCGTGTTTAGTTCACAGTCACTTAAGTCCAACTCCTCGAGAGAGTGTGTCAGTTTGATGTACTCGACCAACGCAACTATACAAGGTCTTTCAAGTTTAGCACCGCGCATGCGCACACACTGGATACCTTTGCACATCTGCATCCCCTGGAAAATGGCCACGAACTCACTGCTGTTTAGTTTTGTGTAACTCAAGTCAAGAGATCGAATCGCGCTATTACCATGCAGATAGCTGGCAACTTGACCTGCACACATCAAATTGAATGCACACCCGGTAAAGTTCGCGCGACCAATCGTCGTCGGGATGTGCTGTATCACGTGATTAACAATGGCGGTCACGCGTGCGTTCAAGAACGACAACTGCTTTACGGTTTTCATGTTAGTACACGCGGACTGTAAACTTGCCCACGTGGCAGCTGATACGTGCTTGACTGGTTTTCGCGTGAGATCCTCTACTATATAGACTGTGTCGATAGTTTGTGTCACATCCATTACCGCTGCTAGATAGCTCGCCATGATATCCAGAGACGACCACGTGATTTTCAGAGAGCGGATATGGCGACTTCTACCCGTGGAGGCGGCGAGTTGTAAGAAGGCTGGCAGATAGTGATAATGATATTGGTGAAGTTCGAGCTCTATTTCCTGTACCGAGCAGTCAGCGTGGTCCAAGGCCATACACAAACCAAGTATGGTCTTCAATGCAATCATACCATCCGCCTTGACTATCAATCTGAAGTGTAGCAGCATTGGTTAACAATTAGTTCTATCAAAAATGGGTTAACAGTTCATTCTATCAAGAATTGTTTAATTTTATTAAAAAGGTCAAAGTTTATCAAACAATGGGGATAACAGTAGTTTATATTAAATAGGTTAACTGTAAATTTCGGTTAAATAGGTTAACTGTAAATTTTGGTTAACATTTAATAATATAGCAAAAGAGATAAGTTCATAACAGTAAATTCTAAAATAATGTAACAGCTCTATAAACAATGGGTAGGAAGTTAGTTATGTGATACCAGTGATATTGTCTTAAGTGGAAGTATATGTTATTAAAGTTGCCCTTTCGTTCCCAATTAATACATTTCATAAACAGTTTTTTAAGGAATTAGCATACATTTGTTAAGATAAATGCTTCTAATGAAGGAATCTGTGTTGAGTTCTGAAGAAAAAACAACACAATCTTGGTTTACCTACTTTTAAATGGCTGACGAGTACTAAAAAATCTTTTAAGACTAACCTGTTAAATATTATTTTTTGGCAATTTCAGTATATGATTATAGGATACAGGACTGAGTTCAATTGTCTATATCTTCAACAAGGGCATACAGCTATGAAGTACATATGAATATGTAAAATTTTGATTTTGAGCGAAAGTCCATCTTTAACTTCGTATTGTTTTATGTGTTTGTTATCTAACGAATATGTAGTTCTATCAAACTAAAAGCTATTATTTCGTCATTGAAGTATTGAGTGATTAATTAATGGACTCACATTTTAAGGCAATCCAACAATAAGAGCACATTTAATTCATAACAATAGCGAGTGCCATATATTAGGTTTAAATGAACCGGTACATATGCACGAGTATTTTGTATAGTCTTTTAATACGTTGCAACAATTGATATTTATAATTGCTGTACCTACCTTGGTGGTAAAGATTCCGCTATTGTTTGCACCACGTCATCGCGACCAGGACACTCCGCTAAACATTGTAGACTGGTGACAAAGTCAGAGAGCACACCCCTCGGAACCTTAGCATTACCCCCGGCGCTCGTGAGAGGGGTGTGTAGGGATGCGGTGGGTAGGTAGAATCCACGGATACAGTAGTCGTTTCTGGCAGCCAGGTGATCGAACAATGACAATAGCACGGACGTGTCGTTATCATCACGGTACTGACCACACACGAACGACAGCAACTGAATGTGCAACATAATCATACAGTTAGGATAATCTTAATAGTTAATCTAACCGTTTAACCGACTATGACGATATGTAATTAGGAAGGAGTCAGTAAAGTGCAATAGTCAGAAAGTACTTACCTGTGAGTACTTCGGCAGCTTCACCATTTTGTTCCTCATCACGGTGGACTCTAGCTCTTCGAACGGCATGTCAGCAATATGGCGGGCTGCGAGGAAATCCATCGAAATTCCACATGAAAACTTCAACCTCTGGCTTGAAGGATAATTTGTAAATGCGCCAAACTGAAGAACTATATCTGAGCCCGTCTCCTCTAGAACTTCCGTAGACGTGAACGACTTCCGGTTACCCATCATGCATTCGAAAGCAAAACTATCCAATTGGTCAATCGCACTTATTACGTCATCAGGAAACTCAGTACCTATGACGTCAATTCTCTGTTTCCGACAATACAGCGTTGCCATGGCTACCCCGTACTTCTGCAGAAGATCACACGGTGTTTTCATTTCACGTAACATAGTTCCTTTTCTAAGTACGTTGTACACCGCAAACGCCATTGTCGCTAACATAGGATTGGCTAGATGGGGTCGTAGGGTCCACGCATCTCTTCCCGCCAGGTGGTGCAACTTCTCAAATTCGTCGTTGTCAAGGTCACACAGAGAAACACACGTCCTGAAGCACCGTTTAATATTTGCGTCACTAAATCCTAAATTAAACCATTTTGTATCCGGAACGAAGGAATTCTGTGGAATGGTACCCGGTCTAGCTGTCAGCAGTACTGTACATCCTTTAAGCCGAGTACCATTCAATATGTCGCCTAAATCAATGCTACTATCAAAATCATACTCATCAATCACCAGCAGCACTTTTTCTGATTTCTTTTCTAACATCTTCCAGAACTCATTGATACTGATTTTGAAGTTATCCGAAAATAGACTTTTGTAAACAGCTGTTTCAAGATTACCGGTCAAGGTCGCCATGTTGAGGTAAATTACGTGCTGGAAACTGTGCCGGAAGAAGTTTTCTTGTGTGGCCCACGTGTAAGCTAACCACGAGCACAGCATGGACTTTCCGCTCCCACTGTCACCCTCTATAACAATCTTGTTTCCACGTCCATGTGAACCATTACTCGGTAACAGATCACGTGGTCCAAGTTTTTGCCTGAAAACAAATATCATTGATTAAGTACTTACACATGTATACAAACTTTGCAAGAACTTGGTTTTAGAATTAACCAGTTTCCAATTACAACGTCAATAAAATAACTAGTCTTAACGAAACAAGATAGACATTTTAATTGATAGTTATTGATTTAACTTGTACTGTATACTGAACATTTCAATTAATTCATTCAATTTATACGTCAACGTGAAATTGGTTTTGATGATCGAAACATATAAAAAAGGGAGATCAGTCAGTACATGGTTCCAATTGGAGAACACGGGGTTACTGTTCTGTTTTGAAAATATGATGTCTGATAATTAGAAGGTGTCCAGATAAGACAATATAAGGGTCTAAATCATCGCTGTACATAGTGACTAGAGTCAGAACCGTGACGGCGAAAACATAGACCTACCCGTCACTGTCTACGATATCTAACTGTGTGAAGACATCTCTCACTGTACCGTGGATACTGTCAGACCAGGGAAATGGATAAACACGGGAAAACCTAGTCTGGTAATGGTTCATCAAAGCTTCTTCCGTTATACCAGCAATATCTGTAATATGGAGATGATATATAAGTATACACAAAATACAAACCTTATGTCGTCGTGCAGGCGTGCATATAATCAACACTGTGTACACTTTTTAAGACCACATTCGGAGTTCTTAAGAAATTTATTTTTATCAAAGTACACTAAAAACTGCTTAAAAGAAATGGGACCACTTGTCTTTAGAGGCCATCAACTTTTCGTCGAATAGATTCATTTTCTTTCAATTTTAAACTGCTGACAAAGATCCTCCTGTCAACAAAGCTGACAAAGACCCCCATGTCAACAAAGACCACACGCATGTCTTTCTTTCGCTGATCTGTATGAGCAGGTTCAATAATTGATTTGTAGTTATGCATTTTTACATTTCCGACATTTTTTAAACAAACTTGCTTTAAAAGATGATGTATCGTATACGCTGTCCATAAGTTTGGTGTATTTAAGTATTATAATGCTCCTATTGGTGAGACAGATCGCTATGACAACACGAACATACCAATAGTGGTGACGACGCCATCTTTGTACGTCTGCTTCCTTACAGTCATCACGTGATCGTAGAGTTTCTTGTACTTGAACTTCATAGCATCAAACAGAGCCTTTAGGGCGTACGGAAGCTTCGAGTCTGCGATCTTGTCGACCAACGCCTGCAATATTAAACCAACGTATTGCAATATATGGTTCATGGTGTACATTAACCTGTTCAAAATCAGAAGACTCTAACCACGTGACACTTGTATTCTGATCCTATAAATCATAGTTATTTTCAATATTGCGTAGATGGTCTAACTGATCTTATCTGTCATTTGTAACATTCATTAATCCTAAATCTAACATAAACCTTTAAGTATGAATGTCAAAGCTGTTTTTATTCCCTATTTTCGAAATTTTAACTGTGTAAGAGTTTGTTCCCTTATTGGTAGATATTTCTACAATATGTATATAGTAAAACTGTTTGAAGTTGTGTTTCCTTTAATGTCAAGGACAATAAAACATTTCCATGTTTACATAATATTAGACTTTCGTATAACATTTAGAAATGCATCCGTGCTTTGTCAATCAGAATACACCTGCCTACATAAAACAGTAAACATGGAAGTTTTCTTTGTTAAAAGTAAGGAAAATACCTACTCAAAAGGGAAAGCACTCGTGTAAATGTACAGAGTTGACCCTATAACGAAAGAGGGAAGTATGCCTTAAATGGTCTTATTTGTACATGTAAACGGCCTAATCATAATGATAGTCATGTGATGAGTGTACCTGCATGCGTTCTTGTTTCTTGTTGATTGAGAGTACTTCCTGTCTGTCTGAGAACTTCAGCACCTGTGATTGTTGCAGCCGATCAATCACATCCTCTGCTTGTACGGTGTCTACTAACAGTTTGTAAGTCTTCTTTAGTGTGAAACGGTCCTCTGGTGACAAACCTGAAGGAAAGGAGAGGTAACATTTGACGATAACAATGAGACAATATCAAGGACGATAATCATGTCTAGAAGAGTGCGAGTTGTAGAATACACATACGACCAGATTAGTCGGTGTCCACACACATAGAGTATAGTCGGACTTGTATCACTCTTACAGTATTTCATTAAAGTCGCAAACTTTAATCAACATTTAATTTTGGCTTAGCGAAACCGCTATAAAGACATAAAGAACAAATAAAACAAACATTGAAGTACGTAGCCAATTCCTTTCAATTCTTTTTTAAACTTTCAATGTACGTTAAATTACATGTATAATTGACACCCTTATACTTTCGTATGTGTCTAGTTTTAAGTATATTTTAATTTATTCGACCTTTTTTCTTTTAAACGCGATACACTTTCATTTGAGTACAAGCTATAACTCACCATCGTCACTTCCTTTCAGATCAGCGTATGTCTTTCTGGCTTTGGACGTCTTTGTTCTCAACTCGTGTACCTTCTCCAGCTTCAGTATCGTGCTGGGTTTCCACATTTCTCGTAGGGTCTAAATAACATAAACACGCATGGCGATGATGATGAATTTAGTTCCTTTGTCATGTTAAACAATCAACAGATAGAAAGTGGGCACATGTAACACTAGCAACGGTTGACAATGACAGTGTTGAGATGACCCAAAGACGATCGCAACAAAGTAAGTTCTACGGAGAAACATATATATTATACAATTGGTTCACCTCTTTCATTCACATTTAAACTTTCGCTTTTTTAATTATCGACTGTTTTGTTATCAAGGGCAGTGTTGTAGAGACAAACTGACTGCTTTTGTATAATGTGAGTTTCTGATTGGCTCTCTAGTTATAATTGATTTTGTGTTTACAGTAAATCTCAATGGCCACTATGACGTCAGTAAACGTCGTACCCTACTGTTGGACATATAGTACCAGACAAGTTTTCCCAATTAGTAAAAACTAAAATATCATCAGTGTATGTATCGGGACAACGCGTGTTATATTTACCACTGTGCAATACTGCTGCTTCTCTCTGCTTAGGACTTCGTTTTCCACGCGCTGTATCCTTAATCTGATTGGTGGACCACCCAGACGAATGATGACGTCACGTATCTGGGTAAACCATGGCACATAGGATTCACCGGGGATTCCCTCTGTAATAACAAAACACGACTAACAATACGCAGACGGTTTTTTTCAGGTGTGTAGAGATCGGCCTTGCACTATCACAATTTACATTTAGTCTTTATTCATTCACTTGAAAAAGCAAACAAACGTGACACGGAATCTCAAACTATACTAAAACAGTACATTAAGCTTGCCCTATCAAGGAAACTCTACTGTACCTACCTAAACCGGCAATTTCTTGGAACAGTAGTCTCAATCGAACAATATCTGCACTTAGTGACCTGTCCGTGGGGAGAGGTTGTACCGCCCAGCCATTTGGGTAGGGAGGGGACAGATGGCAAATCGTCTCTAGAAGTATGATAAATGTGTGGCTGTTGTACTGGGTGGAGGTCACGTGTTTCTTTTTCACCGGATATAACATCTTCCATTCCACTTGGGTAAGAACTTCCTGTGAAAAGCAGTAAGAAATAAAACACATGTTATCCGTGTTGTCTTCACATGATTTGTGTTGACCAATCTACAAGCTGAAACCAAAATGTACCAAATAACACAAAGAAACTCGGAGGCTCGTATAATTGTATGAAAAGTGGATTTAAACAGTATCACATGAAATCAACTCAGATAACCCCTAATTTCAGTGTGATTCCATTTACTTTCTCTACGACTGAACAAGGTTGGTACATGTAAGTCTTTCACCACCGCTAACTATATAACATAAGAAATAGTTTCATTGACAAAGTGATGCACACTAAAAGCAAAAGTAATACAAGAACATGAATGTACTAACCTGCTGTAAGAGACGCTGCAGCACGGGTTTGATGTGTGCCAGATGTAGGTGGTCTCTGAGACTCACTGGCGGATGAATACTGTCGAATATAGCACGTAGAGCGGATGTACCGGCGTCCAGCAGTAAGTAGGCCAGACGTGACTGCATCTCTTGTTCTTTGTAATGGGCAACTATACGCACCATTCCAGCTTCTTGGTTCATCTCAGCGCTGTAAGAATAAACGAGGACGCATTATATACAGTATCTAAAGTGATCAGTGGTTTTGAAATAACAAAAATGTGCACGCACACAGACAACTGTTCTGTCTATTTGTATAAGCTGGTTCGCGTTTCCATGGGGTACTCATTTGAACGCCTGTACACATATTCAACTGCTTAAGAATGCTCACGTCGACGTAAATTACCGATATATTGACGCCGGTTTGGGGACCCATCGGGAGGCAAACAGAGATGGTACTCATCGTTACGCACATGATTTTACAAAGAGGTGAACTTGAATGGGGGAAAACAGCTCGTCTTTACGGACCGTTATTTGTGGTGTTAGAGGATAGAGCACTGCATATGAAATCCCTACATGTTTACGTAGATCTAAAGGTAAACTTTTGCCTTTAACATTCCTGATTAATTTGGCATAAATATATAAAAGCGTGCACTACATATTTCAGATTAAGCCAGATAAGATGATTATGCCATCCAGCACTCACTATTGTATAACATGATAGAACTATAACTTATTTAAAGGCCACTAAGAGCAAAACACACGTAATCTTAGGACACCGAATCTAGAATGCACGTGTGCCTGCTTTAAATGTCTTTTTGTTGCATATTAACGAGTAAGTGTCACTAATTTTACGGGCACCCGTCCTTGAGATTGTGTTTCATTACGTTTAACATAAGCGTCAGTGGACGTCCCGAATTTTAAACTTTCTTTCAAAATTCGACAGCTCAATCTACTTGTTTTAATTCAGTTACAGTGAGAAACACATATCATAAAATTGTACACGTAAAGCTTTAAGTAGACCCTCTAACTAATTGTAGTTTGTCTATATATAGTTCACCTTTGCATCGCTAATTTGATGGAAACTTTAAAAAATATAAACACGTGTTTACTTCCACAAGTCATTGCTAAATCGATGCGAGAATGCCCATTTTACAAGTTAGATTCATGCATTCAAGCTTAGGTCACATGACAGGTCAATTTCTCCCCGATATATAAGCTATTTGTACTTCCGGCCAAACCCCCTTATCCTTCTAACGTCACGTGGTTTTATTTGTGAGAAAAAATAGGATAAGAAAAGTACACTATAACCCAGCCATTGAGTCCATCAGCCATTGAGTCCACCAGCCATTGGGTCCACCAGCCATTGAGTCCACTTATTTTCGTTCTTAACAAACAATGCAAATATGATTGGGTATCGTTATTAAGACCAGATCAATACAAAGACCAATTTCAACGTCCCGATGGTGGTCTTATTAAAGCAAAGTCGCCGTACAAATACTCGTGAACACGTAATCAAATTGTGTTTTGTTTGTTTGGCTTGTAGTAATTGCAGACTAAGTGTGCGTGTATCATTTAAGAGCTGGCTTTGAGTATCCTGAATTCAACAATCATGTGTATAAACCTATCATCACTAGATCCTGTGATTTATGAGTGGGTGCATTTGTTCACGTTCGATGGTCTAGTCACCTTTTTACATGCCTACAAACGTGTGAATTGCACCGATACATAAGCCCGCTATCTTCCGTTAATCTGGTACAAGATCAGGATCATCTATCTCAATCCAGGTCCACACAGCAGGTGATTGTAAAACAAAGCTTCGATTATTTCTGCTCTTGTAATTTATCAAACTATCAGCTACGAGGAAAGACAATGCAGGATTTGAGTTTGAAGCTTATATGAAGCCACGAGCCTAAGCATTAGATATATAGATAATCGGACGGTCTCTTTTGATTGTTTTCTTATCGTCAATTCAACCCTATACCACGTTAGCTTGTCGATTGAATTGAATGGTAATTGGTTATTTTAACAATTAAATACCCGTCGATAAAGAAAAATGGGTTTAAATAAAAGTACGGAGTTAAGTACTTGGCTTAGACCCCTGTACGTCTTTGTTAAAACATAGCTCTCTGATTCTGTGGGACTGATAACAGTTATCCTATTAAAATGTACATGTAGTTAATTTTATTCCGTTACATTTAGTGTCAAAAACAGTGACTTCGAATTTACACTGGTGGCACTGGTTCTGCGATAGGGACACTGGTAAACAAGATACACTACAAAGGTACACCGGAAAAGAAACGTCCAAGACAATACGAACATAGTTTAAGAAGAGTAAAGATAGACAGCGATGCAGAAAACAAACTTGAGATGTAAAGTAGAAGAAAAAAAAAGGATAAGTGTGCGGGAGATATGTTTTAATCAAATGCAGTCACGCAAAAAATCTCATCTTCTCTGACTTAAATTGAGCTGAGTTTCTGGATAATTTTTTTTGTATATAATTATATTGACAAATCTCTGTTACATTTATTCTGTTCACAATATTCTATCTATGGCAGTAAGCCAAACTGTAATGATTTCAAATCGTATATCACTCCAAAAAACTCTGCGATTCATTTTGATAAGTCCAGAAAAAATATTCACATTCACAAAAGGCTATTGATTTACAGTAGTTTATGATTTGAATATTTCGTCAAATGTCCCTAAGAGGTTTTATGGCATACTTACAAGACCATTTGTCCAGTTCTTTGTCCAGGAAATCGAACATATATATGCTGTACTTTTCCTCCTCCTCCACCCACACTTGCCGGTGTATTAATAGGAGCTTTCACACTTAACGCGTCTACACTACTTACTAAACTTTTCTCTGGAATTTTCGGATCTGAACCTCGACTATTAATTACTTGCGTACCTATACTAATGGGTGGTAGAACTCCGTACTTTGACATTTCAGCTGTACTATTGTTACTATTATTTACAGACCGCTGGACGTTTCTTCTCATCATTTGAACTTCAGAAACTTGGTCTCGGATTCTGGTTCTAGTTGACGGACTAGCAACATCTGGACTGTTTGTAGTTATATCGTCATTAAACACACCATTTAGCGGTTCTACATATTGGTCTTGTGGTGTCTCGTTAAAACCTTTAAGTGTATCGTCCATTTGTGATTTAGACATGTATCGAATATCATGACCAGCATTATTGTCTTTATCCACTTGTCTTTTAATAACAGTTTCTATAGAGGACATTATTTTCTGTGCGTTTTTTTCTCTCGGAAGATCACTTGTGACTTCTTGCGTAGATGCTAATGTTTCTGAGTGATTCACCTGGTTTATTATACTGGTTTTAGTTTCCGAAGCTTTACTCTCACCGTTTGTAGTAATCTCATTTCCCACTATTTCACTCTTTTCAGCTCCGTCTATTACATCATAACTCTCATCATTCTTGACTTCAGGACCAGTGTCTAGTGCACGTAAACCATCAGACTTAACTGCGTCCTTGTCTTCCAGATTACCAGCGTCCTGTGGTTCATTCTTGTTCTCTTTGCCACCTGTTTGTTTGGCATACTGATTGTATCCTGTAAAAGTGATGCTCCAGTTTTCAAGCCTGTTTTCTCCATCTTCAGTAGCTTCTTTCCTTAACTCTAAAGCTTTCTCGTTCACTGTCTCGTCATGACCATTCGGACGTTCGCCGTTACCTTCATCCATATCGTCTTGTTTTGTGTTTAACTTAGACAGAGCACTTTCACCCTCTGGTATATCACCTATTTTGAGCGTTGTGGTTAATTACTCAAGTATTCTGAACAACTATCGTCATCAAAATGTGTCTACCCAGCTACGTTCTGTGATGTTTCTTTTATTTCAAATACCACTCAAATGACGCTCTATATGGATTGTTTAAACTACACTGATTGTGTTAGATACATGAGTTCGTGTGCTTAATCCCCGTCGATATTATGTTAACACCATAACTTGAGAACGATTATAAGAAATACATGGTCCGAGGTTGTGTTCATTCCGAATTCCTTTTCCCGAGGTACCCCGAATTAACTCCACTTTGGTTTATTTCACCGCGTACGAATGATATATAATCACTGCACAACAAGTAAGTAGCCGGCTTTTACACAACACAAATAAACACCTTTGGTCGCCTAATCAACTTTAGATCCCTTCTGATTTCACAATAAGCCATGCTGACAGCATTCAACTTTTGGTCCAGGCGACACCCAATGTGAAAAAACGACCTACTAAATACCCGTTCTTATGCATGAATATGTGCATGAAATTGGCACTGGTTTTGTTAATATTACAACCAAACAACAAATCCTTCATCAACAAAACAATACTCGGCCATTAGCCCCTCTAATCGCATTTTGATCACTGCCCAGAAGTACTTAGTCGGGTAACATTCAGTAAGGTCAATCATGTAATTACTCATTTTCAAACAGACGTTTTAAAATTTAATCTTCATGATTTATTGGGCGGTGAATTAGCTTTATCCGGTAACTGTTTCACGTACACACATACACACACACACACACATGTAGATAATCCGTACCGTAAATATTCCTACCATCAAGTTAATCTAAATTACCAAAATATTAAATAACGTCGTTAGTGTTTCACATGTCGAATTATTAAATCCACAATCGAATAATCGCACAATAACTCGTCTCCAAACACTTCATATATTAACTCAAACACTCGAAAAAAAATATGCGGAACGTATCGTCGATAACATTTTACGTTTCATACCATCACGACTTATTGACCGAGTTAAGCGTAAAGATGAATCCAAATCAGAATGTAACACACACCACCGGTGCACATACGCTCGAGCCTGGTACGTTTTTGAAAGGTTATATAAAACTTCCAAAAACTGTAATGTTATATATCCGCCTGTTTGTATTAGCCTTCCATTATTTCGATACTCTAGGTTCTACCGACACTTTATTATCCTACCCGACTGTTATGACTTCGCCGCTAGCATTACTATACCCTCAGACACTAGGATCTCAATAGGTGAAGAACTTTAATTATTTGATATATGCAAAATGTACAGTTTCTACAATAGAAGAGCTGGCTGTTGATCAACGCGTGGGGTAAAAATCTTTGCGACACGGAATACTTCGCGTGTTACCATGTTGAGAGAGTCTCTGTGTGGGGAGGAGGGGAAGGAAAGGTCTGAAGAGAATTAGGACATAAAAGGTAATCTTGTGGGAGAGGAGGGGGAAGGAAAGGTCTGTAGAGAATGAGGACATAAAGGGTAATCTTGTGGGGGAGGAGGGGGAAGGAAAGGTCTGTAGAGAATGAGGACATAAAGGGTAATCGCGTGGGGGAGGAGGGGAAGAAAAGGTCTGAAGAGAATGAGGACATAAAGGGTAATATTGTGGGGGAGGAGGGGAAGGAAAGGTCTGTAGAGAATGAGGACATAAAGATAATCTTGTGTATAATAAGACTATGTATAAATATATTAAAGTAGAGAAATGAATCAGTACTAACGGGCTCGAGCTGCTTCGTTGGCTTAACACGGTAAAGCTAAAGGTTTCGGGTATAAGTAAGTAAGTAATTAATGGCTAGTT
>ENA-OREC01000671-OREC01000671.1-marine-metagenome-genome-assembly--contig:-NODE-671-length-14523-cov-12.249896_pt1 | contig 14523 bp, 10 predicted proteins | sample MGYA00248626_ERZ508543 | MGnify/ENA primary metagenome ERZ508543 (study PRJEB26211, sample SAMN05518279) | marine metagenome | isolation source: Puget Sound, Washington, USA | host: Bankia setacea... | reverse complement strand
GTTGATATATTAACTGTCTGTTATACGTTCATTCATTTTCTTTAATATCAAATATGAGTATAATATTACTTTAATATCGTCGAAACAAACAATATGAACCACTTGACACTAGAACCAGGTTGCCATGGGTAAAGGTTTCGTTAAAAATCGCTATGTAAATAATGTGCTCCTTAGATCGTTGAAGCCCCTCGTTTTACACTCGTCTTTTACCTATACGCAACTCAAATACGCTTAATATAGATGTCTTCGTACTTGAAGTAGACACTGAAAACTATTGTCAAACACTTGAAGCTCACATTTCACTTTTAAATCCACATGGTTTGAAACTTAACCCTTTGTAAATAGACATATACCAAGGTCGTCTCCATGAAATCCTCACATCTATAAACTGTCTATGAAGCCTATCCAAACAACTACCCATTCCCAAACCCAGGCAACAGTGCATCTAATGTGAACCCTAGGTTAGTAATATAATACAGACACTTGGACACAGAATTCATATATAATTTGAATGACAGCCTTTTTAAAGTATGTATGACACATATTTGATAATCGCCTGAATTAGTTCATCATTAACCAATGCATCCTTTACCATTGTGTCCAGTGTTTATTGTATCATTGACTCGGTTTTTTTAATATCACGCTTTATTTATGGTGCAATCCTAATCTTTTGTTCAACCACATTATGATAACATTTCCCTTAAGATTACGAGGATGGTTGTACTTTGATGTGTTGTATATTAACTTTTTTTATAGTAGCACTCTCTTATGACTTATGGAGAGTTAAACATGTGACCAACGTTTCAAGCTCTCAATTAGACAATTAGGTGTTTTGTTAATCATTCTGAAAGACACCACTATAAACAAGGCTATAGTATCTAAAACAGTATCATCCGAGTGTAACTTTTACATAAAATATAACGGACTTTGGTTCTCTCGGCTAAAACGATACGGTTGAGTTGTCGAAAACCGTCAATACATATATGCACTTATAATATAATACTGATCACCTATTTAATAAATGAATGGACAATTAATCAAATGTATAAATGAACAAACGGATAGTTGAGGAAAAGAGTGCATGACGTATAAATGTATAACAGTTATAAAACAATAATGCATTTCGTTACAAGACGTATGCTTAAAATAATAAATCAAGTAGTTACAAAGAGCAAGTTTCGATGGTTTTGTTAAAGAGTTTTACAGGTCAAGGTAAAGTCACCAGTACACTGACCTAACACCTTCACCCCATGGTAGCCCTGTTTGATAAGTTCAAGGTGTTCATTAGATGAAAATACCCATTGTGTCGTTTCCTTATTGCTATCCTTACAAACATTTGATCGATCCTTTGTGGTTTTTCTGATAATCAATAATCCAACCCACTGTGCCGACAAGTTTGAAATATGTCTTTATCAATGGACACAAACAAAAAATGAAACATGTAAAACACAGCACAGAGAAGAGTATGGTAAGAAACATGTAAAACACAGCACAGCGAAGAGTATGGTAAGAAACATGTAAAACACAGCACAGAGAAGAGTATGGTAAGAAACATGTAAAACAAGGCGCAGAGAAGAGTATGGTAAGAAAGCAACATTGGGTCTTACTGTTGAATGTGAATAAGGCTTGTCCAAGTAACGCACAAAAGCAAGGCAACAAAATACCGAATTTTCTCAGGAAAAGTACGCAACAATGTATTTATATTATGCTGTTCGTATTTGCTTAAGAAACCGATATCTTAAAATACCTATATCCTTATTGCAAGCTTAACACTAGTCCGTAAACAGAGATATTGTAAACCACTTGGTAGGTTACACCATTCTATTTTAACTTTATATTTCAAACTGAACATGTACAATAGAAGGGGACTAGGTGTACATAAACTCAACTCTAAAGTTTATTTCTTTATCAGTAAGTAGTGCATGCATGTCACATTATGGTATTATCGCACACGGCCACACGCAAATCCAACACATCGTTTCTGTTCCTCATGCTTTAACCTATGTACGATAAAAGTACAGAGCACCTACTGTGTTGATAATGCAAAAGGTCCTAAGAGTGGATGACATTTTATTGACAGGTAAAACATTGAAAGAGTGTCTAAATTCTCGGATAGCGATCAACCACCAAGCCTTATATAATCCACCGCTTCGCCATTACGTAGATTAAGGAGTGATCTTAAATTTAGTATAACTCGTGAAAAGTGCAAATATGGTTGATTGCCTTGTTTTGTTTTAGTTGGGTGTATTTTCAGCAGTATTTTCCGTTTAAACTCAAGTATATGTTTTGTTAACGTCTTTCTTTCCACGGTCATACAACTTAATGACAAAGCGGACCGTTAACTGAAGTAGATTGCAATAAACGTCCATTAGTATTCAAGTTTTAACCAAGTGTCTGTGTAATTGATTGGTTTGATTGGTAAACATTGGTTTATAAAGTGTTTCTACCTGATATCTAACTTGACAATGACTTTCATGTTCTGAATGGTACAGTTAATTACACCCCAAACATATTTCCTGTTTGGCAGTCTACATTTGTTTCCGGTGTTGTATTCATATTGCGTTTTTCCTACTGCATGTACATGTCAATCTATATGTTTACTTATCTTTCTGGAGAGTTATATGTTTGTTTCGCATACTGACACAGCTTCGTGTTACATGTAATTGTAAATCGGTTATTGTTCATGACTAACTTTGCCCTTAGACATACAATTCGTGTGTTTGTTTATCTAATTGTGAGGTTCAACTATTGATTAGTAAGATCGCTACTGATTGATCATTCAAAGACGTAAGGAATTTTAAAGATCAACCGATACTCCTAAGAAAACGTTATACGTCATTCCACACATACTCGTAAAATCATTTACCATTTAGAGGCAGATCAACCGTTCCCTGATTATAAAAGTGACTTCAATGTTATTCTAAGGCATAGTTTCCATTCGAAGTCAACAAACGCTTTTCAAACACTTGTTACGTGCAAGAATCTACAGACAAGGAACTAACATAACTTACCGGTGCCTCATCTGACCGATTAGTCCTGCTCGTATTTTTAGCCATTTATTCCATTTTTAAACCTTACACACCATAATTAGGAACTTCAATATCTAAAATGTACACATGACCGTTTCGATGTTCAGTTTACTTCCACTAATAAATACAGAAGTTCTCCCAGCGCGGTTGTTGAGAAGACACGACTGTGTATAACAGGCCGATAAACTGTTTTACAAACATTCCCTGTCAATATTAGCACGGGGTCAATAAGATATTCGGTTGCTCTGCAATTGAGAAATATTTTAATTTGTCGAAATTGTTCAAGAAGAGATAAATTGTTTAAACCAGTCTATCATGAGGCTTGGTGACTATAGCAATACTGTTCCAAATACAGATTGTGTTTTATATCGCTAGACTAGTTTCTATTTAGCTCGCTGATATCTTATAACATGTCGCCAGAGGTTTCTTTGGGGCAGCCGTTGTCCGAGCTGTAATAATAACAACGCTTTTAAACATTATTGATTGCGGGGCTTTGGTTGTACAGAACGTCGAGTGTATGCAGGTAGCACCACATGGACAAGTAATAATCAGGCTAGTTCACAAGACATCTAATTAATAACCAGGAAATGAAAGTAAATCTCTATAGCTACACATGTGCCTTTCGCAACGTGTTTCTGCCAACTCTCTCAATATTACTTTCTCTTGACATTTAATGGGCTGCTATGATTAGTCTGAAGCACTTACAACATGTTGAGTTACTGATATAGATAAATGAAGAGATAACTTGTAAAACTATATAACGATGTACATGTACTTACCTCGTTGCTATATCCCCGTATCCTCGATCAAACACTAAATCACCGATATAGATAAATCTAAAGAGATACAGTTACAGTGTACATCTATAATTATACTTACTTCGTTGGTATAACCTCCGTATCCCTGATCCTCGTCTCCATTCGGGTACCCATCCTCTGCATCTCTGTACTGGTCCGTCATACTGTATCGTTCCAGGTCAGTACTCACCCTCCCGTTGGGCTCGTACCCGTGGCTCCAAGACTGCTGACTAGTTGTACCCCTATACCCGTCTACGCTACCCCGATCTCTCGTAGGTGAGATATATTTGTCGCGTAGAGAATTACTATTACTTGATTTGTTGGTACCATACGATCGTTCACTATATCTACGATTTGTCCGTCTGTCTGTGACACCGTTATCAAAAAGTTCAGAATCCGACACTGAATGCGATGCTAGATTCTCTGATAGCGGGCGAACTTTTTTCTTCTTAGGTTTAGAGTATATCACAGAGTTAGTAATATACGCCCGAGAGTTGGCCAGATCTCTGTCTCTTCTAGGCGACGGAGAGAGAGGTTCGTCGTCGGTTAACTCCTCCTGTGCTTGTCGTTCTACCTCCTCAAGTCTTCTCTTCTCGCGTAAAGTAATTCCAGGCTTCTTCAACACTTTCGGTTTCTCGGGTTGTTGTAAACTTAAACTGTTAAATCGTTCTTTATTCCGGACTTCTTTCTTAGATACCTTTTTACCAGGTAATTTCCTAATTGGAATCTTAGATGGTTCCTTAGGTGGTGGTCGTCTTTTATATTCCTCCCATGTTTTCTATAATGAGAATCGAACACACTTACATTTAACTAAACTCGAGTGAACCCTGCATTAATCGGCTGTAAACTGTCTGTCATAGACCAGTCTTAGGATTTCACTGCAAATCGTTATCTCTCACCAACAATGTCTCAAACGCTATTCTCGACCACTTCAACCTTTTTTACACACATATATTAAAACTATCCCTGATTAAACCAATATATACAAAGTGGTCTCTGCTATCATTAAACACAATGTCTCTCCCACCCGAAGGGCCAGTTAGCATGTCAATGGTTATAACTTTAAATTCCAGCGTAAATAATATCTATGTTTAAATCTATAGTTAAAATTGAAACTTTGACTTTGTAGCGCACCCGCTTTTATAACTGAGTAAATTAAGTACAGCAAATTGGTACAATTACTCCAATGTTGATTTGTGTTTAAGACGTACATGTACAGGGTTAGTTCAGCAGTTAATACCAAATGGTTATTCAATTAAACCATTGGTTGTGGCGGATTAATGGACAGGATTTGGGGAACAATAAAACTAACCGAAATCTCGTATAAAGAATTTCAGTATTGACCTATGTACAACAATGCCGCAGTGAAAAGGAGTTTTGCTAATCTTTAAATAAAATGTGATTTGTGACAAAACCATATTATACATAGAGCTTATAAACAACTTTAAATCTAGGGGGGAAATTATCAATACATAATATCGTAGACAGGCAGAAGGTTGACATACTTTTCTCTTTGTTGTGTGGTATTTAAAGGCATTTTAAAGTTTGCCCATAATCAAAAACTCTATATATGTACTAGTGACTCTTAGTCCTTCTTAGGCGACGTTAATATAATGGCGGTCACCAAGCAGGACTGGTCGATTTCTCACTTTTCGAAGACCTCTTTTCTATAAATAAATTGAGTTAAATACGTCACAGAGAAAATGTAATGCATGGTTCTTTTATTGTGGCTGTTGTTGTTGGAACAAAACAATATTATAAAAGTTAGATTCAGCATAAACTACTACACACTTGTTGTATTGAAGATGCTTAACAATACCTGATTATGTTAACTTCAGATTGAATGTCTGTCTTTAAGTCATTATTGTCACCGATAGTATATTGTGTTTGGTATTGCTTACAACAAATTTATAAATACATACTGTTAATTAGTCGTAGGTATCAGCTACTTTATATACATTGACAGCAGATACCGTTTTAATCTAAGGAATTGTGTTTAATGATTTTTTTTTTCATTTGAACTTACGTTAACGTTATATGCAAGGTACAATTTTTTTGTAAAGTTCTTCAAGTCATTTAACAATATCATGTGTACCTTCTGAACTGTATGGTATATTACTGGCTCAGTTCTTAAAGAAACGATTAATTGCATGTGAAATTCAAACAACGATAAAGAACAGAACTAGCTTTCAAAAGAGTGTTTATACCATCTTAAATACAGAGACTTAAAATGTTTCATAGAAGATGCAGTTTTAATGTATTCAGGAATAGAATTCCAAATTGAAGTGCCTGAAAAAATGAATGAGTTACGAAATAATTCTGTGTTGGGTCTTGGTGTATAAAGCTGAACATTGGAAGATGATCTGAGTAATCTTGAAAGAATCTCAGATGTAAAAACAAAATCATTTTTAATAGTCAGGCGCATCTCCACAAAATGTTTTGTACATTTGGATTGCTTTATGGTAAACAACCCGTTCAGGAAATGCCATCCATTTCAGTTGCGGAAACAGTAACATCTACATCTAATATTGCTATAGCAGCTCTCTTTTGAAGTTTTACAAGTTTGTCATCCATGACTGAAGTACAATTACCCCAAATAATACAACAACAATCAAAATGGGGAAGAATGTAAGCATTGTGAAACCGTTTTCTGTTTTGAAAAGAGAGAAATACTTTAATTCTAGACAATAAGGAAAGAAATGTATTACATTTTTTGATAACATTTTCCACTTGAGTGTTCCAACTAAGGTCATTGCTTAAAGTAACACCAAGTGGTGTTTGTTTGGTCGTATCTAGGTAACTCGGGTAGCCTTAGGTAAACATAACTCTTACTGCCATGATACAAGTCCCCATACGGAGTTATTCCATTTCTAAAGTTTCGCCTCTGCTTTAATTCAAATCATTAGCTCCATTTTACTCATTCACGAGACATTACTTTCGTTACAATATAACTCCAAAAACGGTTCGCATTCGAATACTGATTAAATTGACACATGACAAACAACAGAGGTAGGAATGGGTGCTAGTATAACAAAGTTTGATCTTTTGTTCCAAACAATAACTAGAGGACTGTTTCATTACGGAGAATAAAAATTAGAAGCGCCATGGCGGATGTTTTGTATTTGTGATGGAGGGGAAGTCACTCTTATTGTACCTGTTCATCTGGTATTACATTGACAATGGAACTTTGTCTGAAAACTTGGGTTTCTAGAAGTATCTGAAAGAAAACAGCCAGTGTTCATGAAATATGTGAGCGTGTGTATTATGTTTGAAGGTTTGTGAACGTGTCTGGGGTAAAGTTATGAAGATTTACACAATCTGTGTAACTCGATGTCTCAATAGCAGTGGCCTCCCTTACTGTTTTAAATCCCAACCATCATTGTTCTCTTGTTCGTGCTAAAAGAGGTAACTGTATGTCGACGAAAAACTGTTCCAATACCTTGACGGTTAGTCGGTCAATATTACAGTCTCATTATTTACAGTGTAATATCTTTATGCACCACTTTGTTTTACAAACTACGTACACATTAAAGCTACTTCTCATCATCTACAAAAACGACCGGTTTCTTAATTATTCTCGAATTAAAAAGTAAAAAAGAAATCGTTTAGTGAATACCTAGTTATGACTAAACAACAGAAGGTAGCGGTAGTTAACACTTACAGATTGAGAAGACTTGATAACAGTGGGGACACTATGTAATATAAAGCAGGCAAATTGTTCCAAGAAATTACAAAGGCTGGCTTAATGAGCATATTCTTGAACTAGTTTGATAAAAGTTTATATGAAATGACAACTCATGAAGGCTCCTATATATATATGTGGTGACCGCAAGCTAATGCCACATTGTACATGGTTTATGTTTTGTTTGCTGTGTTCCTTTAAATGTATAGTTACAATTACAGCGTGGTTCATAACAACAGTTGTATTTCGTGTGAAACGTATAGCATTTCACGGTACTACAATCAAAGAATACCTACATCTCACTGCAGTGAACAGAGAGGAAATACATAGACAAATAAATTTTATTAAAACATTTTAGTAACAAGCTCATTGTTTCACTGTTATGTCTCCACTATTACACACATGTACAAATACGTGCAATATGGAGAAAAACACGTTATGATCAAATTAGACATTTTAAAATACGATCAATCTATGTGACATGAAAACACACAGTGACAAAACACATGCAGAGCAGGGGAGATAAGTGAGATTAATACACAGCACAACTGGGTTTATTTAGTAGATCAGTTTATCCATACCCTGGCTTCCTCACTGAGAACTATATTGGACTCCTCAAACAAACTTTTTACACCTTGAATAACACAAGCATACACCATACAGCATGCAACAACCAATAACAATAGAAAATAATAAATAATCATGAACATTAATACACAAGCGGGGGTAGTGTTTGATCAACATATGGACGGAGTCAACATCACATCTCGGTCGGGGTATTTGGCAGTGCAGATTATGGTTACTTTGTTAGCTGGCCGTCATAATGTTTACAAAATCTGAAAGTATGAAAACATCAGGTCTATATTAAAACACACATACTCGCACACACTTCGTACCTTTGTTCTAGAGCATATCAGTTTATAACATGTACAGTCACTTAATGGTTTTACTGAATTAATCACCTTCTATGAGCTAATGTAGTTTATACTGGCTGCACTACATGTTTGTTATCAATTTTATGAACACAAATAAAGGTACTAAATGATAATTTTACATCATTGCTCACATGTTTAACGACATCGTGAATGATCCATGATTGTTATACATGTTCCTATATCAACAGTTAGACTTGAACCATGCAGTAAATTCCACAACTAAAATATAGGTACATGTTTCATCAATCTCTTTACATATTAAATATTGATGTCTAACGACTATCCAAATGTAGAGTACGGTCTAATACTAGAAGTCATCGTTTACTGTAGCAGAACAGACCAGAATCACTTGTCAGTCAATACTGGTCTTTAGGAGTTGAGACGTACCTTGATAGTTGACCCTGCCGTCACCCGAGGGATCTGCCTCTTCTATCATGTCCCGCATCTCTTCTTCTGTAAAGTCCAGCCCCAGCTCAGTGACCACCTAAACAAAGCACAAACACCGTACAGACTGACCGACGTGTCTAATGTAAAGTCTTAAATTATCCAAAACAAATCACAGATTCCAGACTCTAGACAACTTCAACAACTTGCCTACTGGCCGAACCTTTTCTTCTTAAAGTTAATATGTTTCAACTCAAATAAAGTTTATTATTATATTGGAAACATTATTCACTCCTATAAGCTGTGTACCTGGCACCACTACATGATCCCACAGTTTTGATCGTGACACCACTAGGAAATACGTTTTTAAAATGATCCAGTAACCAATGGCACTCTAGAGATATGATCCTTAAAGATGCATGCACTCGGCATTAAAACAACACATTTGCTAGAGTTGAGAGTGCTCAATTTGTCAATGTATTATCTGTGTCAACCATATAAAGAACTCAAAGAAACACAATCAAACAATCCTTCTTCACCACTACGTTAACTCCTTACCACTCTGCATGTATACATTTATGTATAAACAGTCCAAATCAATATGTTTTATTATTTAAGGCCTAATGCAAAATCGTTATATCTCCTCCGAAATGTATCTGCTTATTGATACATACTTGCATGGAACTATAGCTAGTGGTAACGTTATAGCATTCCCATTGTTTGTACACTAATTTAGGTAAATGCTGATCCATTCTTAATTCAACATAGATGCAGATCGAATGACTTGTTACACAATCTTGTAATATTGATCGAGTATAAGTATATATATTGAACAAACGATATATGCAATATTTAGATTTCTAGAATATTAACTTGGTGTTGGTGTTGGTGTTGATGTTGATGATGATGATAATGATTATATAGATGATGGAGATTGTGGCGATTTTGTTTTTGTTGGTGGTCGTGGTGATTTGATACATGTGATGATGGTGATGACGATGACGACGATGATGACGACGACGACCACGGGTTTTACCTGGTGTAATTGCTGGTAGGTGATGTAGCCTTTGCCATGTTGGTCAATCACCTTGAAGGCACTACGGATCAGCTCCTCTGATTCAAACGAGTTCAAGTTACGCTCCATTAGTGTGAGGAATTCGTTAAACTCTATCTTACCATTACCTGTAAAAGCAAGAAAGAAAGAAATGTTAAGGATATAAGTAACTGTGTTGTCATTCCTGTAATACTCAAACGTTTTTACCTTGTTTATTTCACAACGAATGTGGAACAAATTAAAACAAATACTACAAAATAAAAAACCATGTACATGTATACTGTAATTTACTCTTATAGTATTATATTTGATCACGACATTTAACATTGCTAATAATTGTATTTTCGTTTACAAAACTATCCATGAGCATTTGGTATGTTTTATAAAAGGTACAACCAATTTGATATCAATCGTTAAAATGTACAAAGAATGAGTAAAACACATCATATTCAAATAAAATGATACATATTTACATCTGAGCTCATACCTAGTTACCTAGTCTTAAAACCTGTTGATAGTAATGAAAACAATACTATATAGCAGATTTATTAAACGTGAGTACCGTTTTAAATATAAAAAAACGACAAGTAAATGTCAAAATGGTTCTCATTTATATAAATCCAGTTATATTTTGTATGTTCGTGATGCTGCGCAGCGTGATATGTGAACCATTGTCAAACAAGTCAGAAAACACACACACACTTCACACAGTAAGGTTGTAACACGTGCGACTTATGGGTCAAAGAAAAATATGTTATACAGTATGTTGCACTCTGTGAAGAACTTCTAGCTCTGGTTAGAGAATTATACTGAACCGTACACGTGCACGTGTGTACAGATGAGAGGCGATCCCGTGCCTCGTTGATTTCATGCAGTCTCACTTCTGAACATAGTCTGTCTGTTCAAGGAAACGAAATATCTTTACAACATTTCAGATTGTATACATACGTGATCGAGCCATCTTGTACTGGAACAACTGACTTGCCAACTTGTCAAAAGTTTTGCACTTTGTCTTGCATATACTACTTGCGCTCAAATCTATTTCCAAGCTTGGACCAGTCCTTAACCTACATATTATTAAAAGTGTTCATAATCCCGACTAAGAACTATAGTAGAGACTTCAAGGTTTACTAGATCTACAAATGAAAAACTAATTCTAACTAACTCTTAGAACTAGATTTATCCGTTATTCTATAGTTTCTAGCTGTGTTTACGCACCGTTAATGTCCACCTCGGTGATCATTTGTTTGGCTTCCTCATTGCTCGGGTTCTGTCCCAAGGAGCGCATAACTGTGAGGAGCTCTGTCGTGGAAATGGTCTCATCTCCATCCTTGTCGAACACATTGAAGGCATCGCGGTATTCTATAGAGACGAGAACCCTTATAAACCTACATACTTTTACATCGATCCTCATGTTTAAATCACATCAATGTGTATGTAATATTTGTCATGGTAAACTATATACATACGAGGTTTCCATTCCGGACTTAGCTTGAATAGTAGCATTGATTCTTGCTTATGTGTGACTTAGTTTAGATACTTTAGATACTCTACCTTTATAGGCGGTGAGGTTGGTCGATACCAAATTGAGTGAACAGTTTTAAGGGTTATTTCTTGTAAGGTATATACAAGACGAGTTTAAAAAAGTGTGATCGAGTTTCATATCTCACAGCTATTGACTTAGGGCAGAGTTATTGCCCTTGAATCCGTCAAAAATAGGATTTTCAAGGGTTTGCATAAAGAACTTTATTGTTTGTAACTTTAAAGCCACCACACTTCTAGGAACTGTTAAACAGTACAAGAGTATGCTGAAATTATAATCACTTTTGATATTCAGACATTTAAAGCTTGGTTATTGCCCTTGATTTAATAATGTTATACTGCTACAAGGTAATTACAGGATAAACACAATACAATTATTGTGTCACATATTTCACCTATGAAACAATGAATACACTGAAAGGCTTTCCTATTACATCGATGACTTACCCTAGTTTACTTTTAACATACTAATAACTCTCTTTATATGAATGCAGCTGCTTGTTTGTCTTTCAATTAAAGCCATTGATAAAAAAAACAATCCCATAAACCGTGATGTTAGCTTCAAACTGCACTGTGATGGAGTACCGCTAAAACCTACAACAAGGACATCTGATTTATAAGTGACTTCCATGAAAGGCTTACCAGGACAACCAAGAAAGTATGGTGACGCTTGGTTAGCATAATTATGACATATAGGAAAGACTAAAACAAGTGTTTAGTGGGTTGGCACCCCATTGTACGGTCTTGTGATGACAACCACAAGGAGGTTACTACAAACCAGAAGAAACTAAACCCACATGACCATCCGAGAGTGGATAACGATGACGAATATGGGAGAACAACTCAACGGTATGTCAGTGAGGGAAGTTTTACAAGAACCATCGAGGACTGCAGATTCATCAGACAAAGAGTGGCTGTCAGATGTGTGAAAAGCATTAGCAACGCACAGATTTACCTGGTGAGACGTAGGAGATTACTATTCAGGTCAACAGGCTAGCATTCTCTTAGCTCCAGTATTTTCGAGGTCTGAGGGTCAGTCTGCGAAGGACCATTATCCATTCAAGAGTCATGGCATACATCAGCACATGCAGGTGGTGAACAGTTGACAGCAAATCCAGTCGAGGAAAGACTACAGCCAACTGCGACTGAGAATACCACCCAGAAGATTACTTGCCCCAAAATGAACGCTAGTGGCTAGGCATTGTTTGATGAGGAATTGGGACCTAGTTCTACAGACAACACTCACTTGAGCAGTAGACCGAAATTAGAGGCACAACCTTTACTAACCTATACTATAGGCAAAGAGAGCTTTAGGGGCAGCAAAGAACTTTAACCATCAAAAGCCGCCACCAGTCCCTAACAGTCGCCTCTGCGAAATCAACAAAAAGAACATAGTTGAGAACCCTTATGACGCCTTACCAAAGCTCCAGCATAGTTGAGAGATAAGGATTTTGTTAACCCTATTTCTAAGCCTAGTCAACCCATATATCGAAGACGTTTCATTGTTTAAATAGGGGAAGACTTTCTTTGACGTCTTTGCAACGCGTATGAAAGCTTCATGCTAAGAAATAAGTATACCGACACATCTGTTCAGAAGGGAGAAATTCCAGGATTCTCCAGCTATGTCGAGCACACCAGTGCACTGACCCAACTACTACACGAAGCTAGAATCAACCACAAAGACTTGACAGTGGTATGCAATGGATTTATTGACGACATGAAGTCACCACAGTAAACAACATACAAGCCAGATGGATCATTAAGGCTTCTAATGAAGCTGTGTCATAGGCGACGATGTTGTTCAAATCAGTAAGATCCAAGTGTTTGGTTGTGAGAAAGGGGACAGTTACAGACATGTTAAAGCTGTTTATTTAAACCGAACAAATCCCCAACTGACCAACCACCCAAACAGGTGATTGGGGAAGTGGTTTATTTCAACGCTTTCTGACAAAGGTAGCCTATAGATTATGTCAGCTAGTTGGAGAGGGCTGGGAAGGATGGACAATTCAGAACAGTTGTGAAGCTAGAACAACTAATTAGCAAACTCCTAAGAAGATGAGTAGGAATGTCACGCAAGGCATTCCCCAATATTGGACTATACATTTGACAACCAGATACCTATCAGTTTGATGGTGGAGTTGTATAAGGTTGCAAAGGAACGCCTCTTACTCACACTCAGACACCCTGCAGATGAGAAGACAGGTGGTGCAGACGGCACACAAGTCAGGACAGGAATGGTCTGTGAGCCAAAATTAATCTCAAGCACCAATATATATTAGGCTCTACACTTCGATGTAGAGAAGGCCTGGTCACCAGACGACACAGACAGTGGGAGAAAGCTGACATGCGATTAATGTGCTGTGGTAAATCTATGGTGCAGACAGAAATCAGAAATGTAGAAGAGTAGACAAGAAAGTTCAGTTACAAGCTCAATAAAATAGGATGAAGTGGAACGGAACAAACTAGAGAGAAAACCATCCTGACAAATGTTGTGGAAATATGAGCCACTTCAATTGAGTTTTCTTCTCCGATCCGTGTACAACTTGCTGCCCTTTCTGACACAATGGAATCTTTCAGAAGATCCCACCTGTCTGTTGTACAAACATTATGTCATATAATGATTTGCCGAACTGCCTTAGTTTGAGTTTTGAGTTTTATAATGTCATCCCAAGAACTTGCAAAAGAGGGTAGACATAGGAACGCACATAACATTTCCTTAAGGAATTAACGCGTTCAAAGCTACGACCAGATATATCTCTTTTGTCCGTGTATCCAAAGTAAGTGATAACGATAGAGTTCACTGTGCCCTGGGAAGAGAGAACAGAAGAGGTCCATGAATCGAAGAAATCCAAGTACCAAGACCTGGCCGACTCATGAGGGGAAAGCTGCTAGAAACAGCGGTATTCCTAGTAGTGATTTGCTGCAGGTGTTCCATCTCAATCAGTATTGAGAATGCTGGGGACATCAGCGGAAGGGAATGAAAGACAGGCCCATGTCCTAGGAAAACTGCATAAAGAGCATCAAGTTTGGCTCTGGCTTCGACCCAGCGAACCAAATTGGAAGCCAACGTATGTGAACGAGGTAGTGATTGGTCAGCACT
>ENA-OREC01000670-OREC01000670.1-marine-metagenome-genome-assembly--contig:-NODE-670-length-14571-cov-12.342556_pt1 | contig 14571 bp, 3 predicted proteins | sample MGYA00248626_ERZ508543 | MGnify/ENA primary metagenome ERZ508543 (study PRJEB26211, sample SAMN05518279) | marine metagenome | isolation source: Puget Sound, Washington, USA | host: Bankia setacea... | reverse complement strand
GTTTTCAAAAATGTACGAAGGGATATATTTGGTCTTTATACATTCATTATGTATATTTGTTGATATATTAACTGTCTTTTATACGTTCATTCATTTTCTTTAATATCAAATATGAGTATAATATTACTTTAACTTCTTGAAAACAAAATATAAGATATAAGAACTTTAGGCAAATGACTAAGCATTCTAAGTAAATAATAAAATCATGTAAAGTTTCATCAGTATAAGTTCATCAGTTGCGCTTACAAGATGGACAAAACTGACAGGGTGATTTCTATATACCCCCCAAAAAACTTGGGTCGGGTTGGTGATTATAACGGCAATAAACTGCACACTTTATCTACCTTGAGATTGAATCTTCTGATCTCACTACCATTGTAGCAGACATAGAGATCTCCACAAAACTCCTGCATACATGCCACTGACAACTCCGGTCCCTCGTACTTTATACTCTCACTAAATATTCACAAAACAGTCATAAGTCATTTAATATCTTTCAATCACAAAAACATACACAGCAATTAAAGTATTGAATAACTGACAAGAGTAACATTTTTACAGCAACTAAAAGTTACCATAACAATAAAACATGTACACTGAGAAATCACATATTGTTCATGGGCATACAATATTAAATGCTTTTCTTAAAACAGACATTTTAGTTGGGACTTGAATTTCAAAACAGATACCTATGAAAATTACCTGAAACTATCATTAGCTGAAATATACATTTGGAGTTTACCTGGCTAACTCAATCTATAGAAATCAGTGCCCTATGAATGCTAATGTTTCCACAGTATTTGGTTAGTAAGTTTGTTATTTTTTTAGCTAATATTTGTATATATGTGTAAATAATTATGTAAAGTATTTCAACACACCTAACTAATGTATCAGCAAGAAAATAAACACTACATTACAAGATCGTTTTTAACATTTACAAAACACAATGTACTCCTGGTGAATTGAAACCAAACTATTTCCCAACTTACACATCTCTGTTGTCTGTTGTTGCCATCATTCTAAAGGATGTATCTCGATGTGATTTGTCCTCACAAGAATCTGACGGTGTTTCCAGCTGTACCTCATCCAGTAAGGATTTCTGCCTATCTAACATGCTTGGACGAGGGGTCACATCCTCCGATCCACTCAACACTATCTCTTCCTCTGAGCATGTAGTAGCTCTAAGTGTAGGTCGTCCCCTCCCAGATCCCATGCTCACATTCTCACTCTCTGAGTTTGTATCTGACACAAGTATAAAACTCTCTTTTTGCTTTCGTCTCGACATTTGGTTCCTTTCTTTTTTCGATTTCAACCTCTTTCTGACAGGTGACCCTGCTTCTTGTATTACAGTTTTTGGACTATCGGGTTTTGTTGGGGAGATAAAGTCTTCTGTTTTCTTACTTGGACTAATATCACGTAACATCACAGAGCATTCTTTTACCGGGCTTTGCCTTAGTTTTGTTAAAAGTGTTCCCTCATACTTTGTATAATTGTCACAGTTTGTTTCTAAATTTGTTGGTCTAGGTGTCACTTCATCAAAGGTGTCCGTACCAGTTCTGGGAGTCTGTAAGTCCAGATTTTGTTCATCTTCAAGACCTTGCCCTTCACACATTCTTTTAATTTGTTCACCAAGTGAGAAAGTACTTCTGGCACTCTGAGATTCTACATCACTTCTGGCACTCTGAGATTCTACATCATTTATATCCGTCAATGTTTTAGTACTCCCTGTATCACCACATTCCTGAACTATTGTGCTGTCTAATGGTTTCTGGAACTGAGGAACTTTCATGGCAGAGTCTGGAGTTCGTCTAAGCTGCGAGCTCATTTCTGGTGAGGACAATACTGTGAACATGACTGACTTGTTCTTATTTTCCTGAGACATCTGCTTCACAAAGGCATCATAGTTCATTCCACCTGGTAATGTTCCCATATATTTCATGGACACTTTCCTTTTCTCAGAATCACTGCCACCATCAGAACTAATACTGAAGCTACTGTCACGTCTTTCACGCACACGTTCTGGTTGCCTCTCTCCGGACTGAACACTCATCTGACTGTCATTACTCGTCTGTTTGTGTAATGGGGAGGCTCCTTCAGGTATGATCCCTTTTCCTATTGACTCCAAACTTTTATTCAATAATTTTCCAATGTCTGTATCGCCTTTCATCAAAGCATCTAAAGTCACGAACCCTACCTTATCTAAGGGTTTATTTAACAAGCTGATAGAGTTGGTTAGGTTAATACTTTCTCTTGCAACTATCTCATCATCAATATCTTTCCTGCCAGATTTAAATTCAGCAGACTCTTGTGGTGAATTTACTGGTGTGTTTCTTTCTTTCTTACTAAAACTCTGAGATGAATTGATTGTCTCTGTACTTCCACTTAAAACATCAAGAGATTTAGAAAACAATGCCCCGCTATTACGAACCACATTGTCTTCTGCTGTAGATACTGCTTCAGACAAGTCAGAATTAAGTGAATTTCTTCTCTGGCTTGAGTTGTCAACATCAGGTTGTGATCCAGATTCGACATTTGAAAATCCACCAACTGAGGAAAAATCTGACTGGCGTTGAGACATAAGGAACTTCATAAATAAAGGATTCGACTGAAAACTGGATGGAATTGTGGATGGTAATGCACTGAGCCCTGTCCCTGAACAAGCAGAAGAACTACGACTTTCTGTAAGAATAAACACATTATTGCATAACACTGTCATATTTGAGAATCATAAACTCTGAAAAATGTTACTGAACTTATTACATAAGAATGTACCCTTTTTTTTTCTTTTTTTTTCAGGTATGACGTTTGGTTTGGAGAAATTAAGCCCCAAGTATACAGCTTGTGTAACTTTTTCTAGACACTCGATTAAAGAATGTAAACTGTACTTCTGCAAAAAGTTACTTCACCTATCAACGTCACTGTAAAAAACTGTACAACTACAACTTTAAGCACCAAATTATTGAAATTCTATTAAAACTTAAAACCGTATAAAAATGAGTTACAAAAACTTACCTTCAAGAAGACGTAGTCTTTTGGTTCTACATGATTTTTCTTTTTCCAAGAGCTATTAAAAGAATATCACAAAGGGAGGTATAACAATTTACTGAAATCTATGATGTTCTTCTAAAAACATTAGTATATTTATCACATAAGAAACTTTGTTAATTAAGGAACATGAAAATTAGTTATTATAGAGTAAACATAGAAAATTAAACCAAGGATTGAAAAGGATAGTTTTTCTGTTAAAATAGCCAAAAATGATGTAGAGTACAGTATTTTTATTTTTTATTACTCGATATTAAACGAAGGGGCTTATTTGACATTTAAGTTAACGTCAACTTATTTAGTTCAATTGTGAAATTATGCTCCAATCCGTTCCTGGAACCAACCAGTACTAAGCATTGAGGGTAAAGTTTCTTGCATAAGGAAACAACCATAGCCTTTGATGTGGTGAAGATCAAGGTTGTAGTGGATATAGGTATCCAGATTATTCTCATCCTAGACATTTCTCCTCATGTCAGTTCTCACCCTTATATAACTATAGTTTATTGGTTTTATAATGGTTGCTTGAGTGGCCACAATATATATATATATATATAGGAAAATCCTGCACATACCTCATGTCTCTGGCTTGTGAATTGTTTCAACTGTTGAGAAGCTTCATCTATCAGTGACTGGAGTGTAGTAATCTTGATATCTACTGCACCCAGCTCATGTCTCACATTCTCCTCATGTAGGCTCACTTTGTACACCTCATCCAGGATAGATGCTTGGGAATTCAACGAACTGTCGAGTGGCTTATCTGTGAGAATAGTTGTACAGAATAGCTTGATTAAAGGTACAAAGTTTCGGAGCACATTTACAGTCAGTCCGCCACTAAAATCATTCTTTTTATTGCTCTAGAATGTGATCTGAAAAAGGGATTTTTTAACATTTAACCGTAACCCTGCAAAAAATGCTAAAAACAGTGTGTTTCCTGTGAAGAAAAAAAGTATATTTAGGTGGCGGACCAATTGTTAACCTTGCCAAAATGTCCATATCACTGGTGTTCACTTACTTGTTATTCTAATTAATTTGTCGATAAATTGATTCGGATTTAACATATAATTGTGCAGAGTGAACGAACCGCACTCACTCACCAACATGCACTTCTATAACTATACCGTATCAATGATTTAGTGTGGATTGTATTCAAGTCCATATCCAACAAATATACAAACTAGGGGATCAGAGCAATTGAACCATGAATGACCAGCATCACATTTGGCTTACTATAATGCTGTGAAGACTATTTAGTTCACTACCACACAGCAAACAATCTAAAGTTCAATGAAAATTCTAATGGACACACTGATTAGTGGGGGATATTCCATAGCTTTATTATACTATGTTTGGATTATCACATTGTGTATGTTTGTCTGCAGATACAGATAATACTTGAAAATCATTAGGAAACAAATCTTGACCAATACATGTATGTAGTTAATAAACTTACCCTTATCATATGTGTTTCTATTTGGTAGAGTGGATATAACCTCTGATGGTGTTGTTCGGTCAGCTCTGGTATCCAACTCTGGGGCAGGCACAGCATCTAGGATTTTACTCACCTTCTCTAATGCAGACTTAGACTCTTCCTGTAAAAACAAGTAGCTCAATAAATATCCTCTGTACATGTCTAAAAGTACCTCCCCCCCCCCCCCCCATAGAGTTAAGGCTTGGTAGTTGTGCTAGAACCAAATTCTCTTTGTTAACTGCTAACTGTTTATAAAATCATGCTATATGTTATATTTTTAATCTCACTTCTTTCAAAAATGTAAAAGCATAATAAGCATATTTGATCTAGATGCATAATCTAGTATGAGTATCTACATGTACTTTAATACATTGTTCATTAATCACAAACACTTACCTGTGAGTATGAGGTTGGTTTTCTACCATAATCTCTCACTGGTAGCTCATCTTTGTCCTTGTACAGATTTTGTGTATGAACACTACGTCGTACTGGTGAAACCTTGCCAGGCCGCACCAATGGCTCTGTAGCTATGTTGGACAGACTGTTGGCAGCCTCTACTTCCATGTCTTTGTTTAAAGTACCATAGCTGCAGTTTCTATCAACCTCATGTCCGCTTCTGTTGTAACCTAGAGCAGCGTCATAACCATCATCTGGCTTTTCTTGTTTTACAATGACTTGACCTGACAAAGAACCTGTCGGTCGGAAAGAAGGCGTTATATGATCGGGACTTGTACTTCCATTATTTGACAGTGGTAATGATGCAGCCAATGATCTTGTCCCAGAGGTAGATGTAGCTGGTTGAGATGCTCTAGACACAGGGCTTTTTCTGTGCTCACTTTTTAGATCCTCAATATTAAGAACAGGACGAGGAGGAGGCATGCCTTTTTCAGACAAACGAGAGGTAGGAGTGATGTCGGCATGAACTGAATGAGTTGGACTTCTCTGCATACTCCTTCCAAATGTAGTGTAGCTTTCTGGTTTGTAGGCATCCATGGGTGTGGCAGAGGGATTAGAACTCCTGTACTGTTGTCTTGGTGGTGGCATATCTCTCTCAGGTATTGAGTCATCTGAACAAGGTTGTGCTAACGGGGAAGGTCGTCTTTCATGCTGTTGCCTTTCTAACGAGAATCCTGGCATATCTAGTGGTGAAGTTGGTTGAAGTTTTGACGGTGATCTGCTTCTGTCAGGTGAAAGAGGTCTGGTAATAGGTGAATCAACACGGGTAACGAGTGGTGATATTGATGGATTAGAGTCTGCAGGAAGCTGCTTGTAGGGTGAGTTTATTCCAAGGTTTCTCAGGATATCATCATCTAGCATATCATTCTCTTCACTAGCCTGATCCAACAGTCTTTCTAACTCTGATATGTCTGGTTTCACGTCTGCTTCAATAATGTTGGCTATTTGTAATTGTACATCTGGTGTTAAGGCTTCCACATTTATGTTTGCATATTCATCCCACCTATCACTACCTGAGCACAAGTCTGAGAATTTCAGATTAAACCTTGGCAGGGAAAGTTTAGTCTGGGATCGTGCATGTTCTCTAAGCATCTGCACCACGGAAAGCCTTTCTTTGGTAGTTCTTGGAGAATTCACCATTTTTACAAGAGATGTTCTGTCCGTTGCTTTAGGATACTGTGGAGTAGTCAGAGTGTCTGTAGACGAGCCACTTTGTGACATTTCGTTCTGAACACTAGCTTCTATCTTTGCTCTGATAGAATCAATATCAGCTTTTGTTTGTGCGATTCTATTCACAATGCTTGAGTTTTCAGCTTCCAAAGATCGCGGATTTACGTGTGGTGTAAGAGGTCTAAATGGGACTTTAGAAATAAAACTTTTACATTCTATTATCCTTGTTGAAGAGTCTAAGTTAACTGTACTTTCTAATGGATTGAAATTATCACAAGTACCAGCTGTCTCTATTGTTGATGCACCTGTTACAGACACCATGTCTAAATCCAAAATACCTTTAATATTAGACTTGTTTCTACTTGAGAGGGTTTCTATTTTTCTATTCAATTCTTTTTCCTTTTCCATCTTCTTAAATTTCTCTTCTTCCTTCTTTTTCACACTGGCTTTCTCTCTATCTGATCTAAGTTTCTTACACAATTGTTCTGCTTTTTCCAGAACACTGTTCCCTTGATCAGCAACATTCTTAGGTTGGGCACAGCTGGGTGCTTTTCCCAGTCTAACTGGCTCTTCTCTAGGAGATGTGTTCCGTTTCTTGGACCTCCCTTTTAGACCTTTCTTCTTCGCCTCAGACTCAGATGAGGAATCAGGCAGCACAATATTGTTATCTTTCTTTCCATGCCCTTGTTTTCTTCTCAGACCACTTGTGCTTGCTCCAGAATTCTCTGTTGAAGAAGACACTTGCTGATCAGACCATGTTACTTTTCTATTTGACAGACGACTGTCACTTTCTGTTTCTGATCGTCCATATCCAGAATCTCTCAATCTATCCATGCTAGAACTACGACTATGTTGTCTTTTGTTTGCCCTATCTTCCATCAGAGAACTATCTAATTGTACTGGAGCTGACATGTCAAACATTTCTGGAGGATCAACTCTTCGGCGAGATTTCCCAGGTGGTAAATGGTCATCATTTTCATGTCTACGTTTCAAACTTGAGTCAGATGATGACGTACTGCCTGGAGATATATTGTCATACGATGTTGATCTATGATGATTTCTGTTTACTCTGATCCGACCTCTACCACGATGACCTTTTTCTTTTTCATACAACCAATGCTCTGTCTGTTTGTATCTATTTTCATACCCACCATCAAAACTTCCTCTTCTGGGACCTCTACTGTACTTATTATGATCATTGCTCTGGTTCCAATTAGCAGGATCAATTCCATTAGTCTGGTAAAAATATCTGTCATTCCAGTCTATATTGAAGTCATCAGAGTGATAGTTATTGCTATTGTTATTCTCTTCATGAAATGCATGTCCTCCATCACTATGTGTCCTGTAATGACCCATCCGCCCCCTTGGCACTTTGAAATTACCTTGACCTTCGTGACCTTGACCTGGTCTATTCCAACGGCCTTGAAACTGTTCATGTCTTCCCTCATCCATCCAACGATTAAAATTAACTCCTCTGTCTTGTGGCCCTGGTTCAAAGTGTCCCTGATCCCTGTTTACCACTCCTTGTCCAAAACTGTTCTGAAGGTTAAACATTTCTTGAGGAGGAAATAAAGGTGGGGGTCTATGTCTGTTTGGACCTGCACTCATATCAGCAGCTTCCTTTCCGAATAGCTTATCAGGTCTGTAATATAAAGGGAGCCTGTTTGTTAAATGGGGTAGGTGCATCATGTGTTAACAATCTGTATTTTGGTTTTAACTTGATATAAAGAATTAAACATTAAACCAATAACTTAACTTAACAGTAATATACACAGAAGATGCATTTGTAAATATATTGAAAAAAGACTCACTCAGAAAATGAATCTAGCATTGTGCTGGTATCTTTATCACGTCTACTTAGGGCAAGTTTATGGCGATCCTCGTTCAAGTGTTTGCCATATTCTATGACGTTAGAACATGTTTCCATACACAGATTACAGCTATGTGGTGCTCCTCTGTAAAACAACAAATATATATTATAACACAAAAATCCCTTGAAAATATCCATTAACAAAAAAACAAGCAATGGTATATTACAGTAAATCAGTCAAAGCTAGAATCTGTATCCAGACAATGTGCCGTACCTGTAAACCAATGTTGGAGCTTGATTAAAATTTAGATGATAAAATAAATTGGACATATTTTGTATTGATTGTTCTTACATTTACAGATGTAACAAATATATATATAAAACTTATGTCTGTCTCGCTGATTTAAAATGTGTTGGCATATTATCAATCCAGAATCATCAGTGATTTATCTGAACTGTTCTTTTGAATTTGATTAAATCACAAACAGCTGTTCAATAACTTGGAAAGTGAGTATAATAGTATTAAGTGAATGTTTCCATAACCCAATTGTAATCATGGCAGCCAGAAAATAGTTTTTCACTCCATTTTTTCATAGTTGTGTTTAAGGCCAGAGTTTTATATTTTTAGATTAACGGACCAGCCGACTCTAAGTTTTCCCAAAACCCCCAAAAATGTACTTTTTTCAAATCAAATTTTTGGGGGGGAGTCGAAACCGCAAACCGCCGCATATTCCACGTATTTTGGGAGCCGTTTTTTAAACGCGACATTAATTCAAGTGTTTACTGACATCGAGTCAGTATGTGAACAATATTGAGTTTGGATATTTTATATTAAAAGTGCTATTAAATTAAAATTGTGAACTTTACATTCTTAGGACTGTACAGCACTAATTTAAGAACTGAATGTCATTTTTATGTGTTTCATCGAGGTATAAAGGACTATACATTTACTAAAGTAACATATTAAAACGGTACTTTATGGTGTACATCTTAAAAAAATAAAATTAATTTCCCTCCTCCTACCCTCAACGTTTAGAAAAAAATGGCCATAGTTGAATAATAGAAGTTTGTGCTCAAGAAGTTTTGCTTGATTTATTTTTGTTTTTTATCAAGATATTTTTCAATGAAATAAGACACAGCTAAATATTTGATGATGCTTTTTTGACAAATATTTACACAATTTTGGGCTTTATAAGTGATTTTTTCATTTGTTAAGACTTCAAGAAATTGGCAGGTTCACAACAGCCAATGCTAGCATTTCATGCCAGATAAGCTAAAAATGTTTGAAGTTATACATAGAAACTGAACAGTACACAGATTTAGAATAAATTCATAAATTTTGGAACAGATATGTATTATAGATACTAAGGACTGTAAGAACTATTACTGCAAGAACAAACTGACACAGGTTAGTTATTGCAAAAAAGCTATCCAAAATATTAAGAATCCTATTAAAAGTTTCAACTTCAATGCAAATCCTCTTCAATTACGGCAACTACCACCTTGACACAGTATTAGGAACACATACCAGTTCCAACATAATGGATTCATATACAAGTTAATAAATAGGCTTTGCGATCATAGTAATCATAAACTTTTGATAAAAATGTTCCAAATAAATTCTTGATAAATGACAATAATGTGGACAAACTTATATTTGCATTTGTGTTTAAAAACACATAACATGGCTATCAGTCAGTTATCTGGACATATATACTAGCTATATGCTGAAGAAGGCATGGTACTCTTGACAACTACATATATATGGTTAAAATCAGACAAACACGTTACTGAGAGATTATGCAGACAAGTTTCTTTATTAACGAGTAAATTTATTTGTAAACAAAACTTAAGGACCATAGCTATAAAATATTATCAAGTTTGAACCATTTGATGGTATGCGCAACAAGGATTGTACTAAATAAGTTTGGAAGCGATCATGTCTGGTAAATGTTTGCAGAATTTCAGAAGTTTTTTAAAAACCAGTTTGTCCGTCTATATATCTATGTGAAATCATTTATTGGCATATTCCCTGAATTCCTTATCTCTAAGTACATATGTACTGGCAAATAAAAATCACTAGCTGACTAACAATTGGTGGAATATAGACACATTTTTTCTACAAATTAAGGCCGTACAAGAATCCAATATAGCCGCCAAGTTTAGGGAGTAGCTACTGGCATATATGTCTGGAGGAACAATGATTATAAAGTGTAAATTTAAAATATTAAACTTACTTTTTCAATTTCTCAACTTTTATATGGTGCATCAATGACCAGTTATGGTCATCCAGTTCCTAAAAAAAGAGTAAAACAAGTCTCTAGTAAATTTAAATAGCAATAAAAGTTTGTTTACTTTATGAAATAAACCTTCAATGTGAGTAATTGTAGAAAACAGTATGAACAATGCAGTAGCAAAGGTGGTTCACATACTGTTGTAGCTACACTGTGTTATTATAATTTATATCATGTATTAGTAAAGAAAACTGATTCAAAATAAAATAAATAAATATCAAACAATTCTTTTAAAGTTACACTGCTACTCAAAGTCACTATGATACTTTGACAAAGAGTGTACAGAGAGCTGACACATCTTTACAAACACTGATAATGTGTCAGCAGTAAAATGAAATACGCAAACGGCAACTTGAAAACAAAGTGAGTGTTTGTGTGTTGAAACATAACAGCAGTGTTTTAGCATTTGCACATTTGCCCTTTCAACTTAATCCTCTAAACCAATCAATTGAGCCCTTTATCAATACCTAAATAACTCTTCTAAAATTTCTATTAATTAAAAAACTGTTGCTTGGAATGGTAGAGTGACTTTAAACGATCACAATCTATGTTTCACCCAAATTTCATGACTTACACTGTGAGTAGCATAACTGACTTTGCACAGGTCACATTCATGAGCTGAGTTTGACTGTCTGTCTTCCATACTCCTTGGTCTGAAAAATGACATGCAAGAAATTGCAAAACATATATTTTCAAGTTATAACATTCACATTCGGTGTGGAAAATAACAGGTGTACCCAATAGACAACTTACTAAAACAACCATCAAAGTCTGACTTCATGGCTATTACGAATGTTGACAACCTGGGATCTAATGAATGTTCACCATTAATAAACGTGACAGTGGTGAAAGTGTGTGTTTATGCTAAATATAGTCAGTTACAGGACACATCAACAGTATATGGATAGTAAGCAAAGTCCATAATGGAGTATAGAATATCAAGTTACTTAAAGTAACTCTCACAAGCAAGGCTGTTTCTGTCACATTAAAATATCAAACGTTTTATTCAATTCAACTTGTTATTTAAGTATTCTTATTAATATTACCATTTGGTTAAAAGATTAAAATTGAAGTAGTTGTCAATTTATCTTAACTGTGGATTATCAATAGAAACATGTGCACAGAAACCATCACAGAGATGGACAATTCTGATTTGGTCATTTGCTAAATTTAGTTCAAGCCTGAACCTGTCAAAAAGTGTCAAACTTTAATATTTTCTAAAATCTAACTGCAGTGACATCACTGCTCACTCAAACCTGTTAGATGTCAAGTGTTAAATAATCCTTGTTGTCGAATACACCGAATCAACGTTGCAAATAAGGCTGGAAAGAAAAGGCGAACTCTAAATAGATATTGTTTTGCACAAATTCCATCATGATTAGAAAAACGCTTAACAGCGTGGTACTTGCTTAATCCCGGTTTATCAGTAGGGTAAAACACGGAGTTTGAGGAAATCGAGTTGGTATTTTTTCAGGATTCGCAAACGCTGAGAAATACAACTGTGTGAATTTGTATAAGTAAATCTAAAGAATAAATAAAACGAACATCATTTAAAGCGATATAACTGAGTTTCTTTGGTGGCATCCCAAACTTTCCATTCCATAACGACAAAACAATTCGTCATAACCTTAGACTATTTCATATGCAGACTGGTTACTTTTTCATCGGATTTGTAGCCACATTTTGAGAATAATGTCCAGGTTGTCTACGACTATATTTTTTGATGAACTCAATTTTTTGTATTACTCATCCCAAAAATAGTCAGCTGGTGTTTATCACTGCAATTTTGAATACTTAAAAACTAAAAATTCAATATTTTCTCTCCGAATTTATATTGACCTACTTAAATATTATCCGTGACGTCATTATTGGTCATCGGAGGCAGTTCCTGTCAGTGTCAACTGTCAAACGACTTTTTTGGTAATAGTTCTATTATTTTACACGTTACTACTATCTATTTGGTTCATTTTTAACAGCTTGTTAAATTTGTTTAGCCCATGGTATTTTTTTTATACGGCTAAATTCGTTGAGGCATGTACAACCATTCAGATCCATGTGTGTTGACATTTTTTTCTGACAATGAATAACTACACGAGAGCATTGTAATTTTAACAGTTTTTGAATGTTTGAGTTTTTAGGTCTTAATTACTCCAGCAAGTCAACTTAACCATTGGTGGAAGTGCATTTTTTTTCAAAGAGTACTCTGTATCAACATTCAAAAGCAACAAAACAAGAAGTTGGTCACAGTCACAGGTCATTATTTATTTAACTTTTAAGGGGAGTTGCTACTTGTAGCCACATCTAAGTTTTCCATGTAGGCTTTTGCTGTATGTATGTTGTGACAACTTTTTTTAAATATTTTGAATGTGTTAGTTACTATAATTTCTACATTTTGGCTATTTACAATCCAAAAGAAATGCTGTGTAGTGTGGTATAAGGTGGTTTTTGGGTTAATCGACGGACCCCAGATTATCGTATACGTGCGTGTATAAGACGCATATTTTCCCTCAAATATTAGTCTCAATATCAGGATGCGTCTTATACATGATATTGAAATAAATACCCATATATCTCAAGTCTACAATATCTTTGAATCAAGAGAAATTGATCCCGAACACCAATATTTACGTCATCCTGTTTATTTTGTAATGGAGAAGTTATTACTAAGGAAAGTTACTGCATTATTTGTGTTTACGTAACATTAGCTCATTGTTAAAATAACAGCCTGTGGATAAGACGCATTCTAAAAGTCAAAGAAACTATAAGCCTGTAGAACCTTTGTAATCGTACATAAACACACACATTTATTCATTAATGTAAGTTTGAAAGTCATTACCAGCAAGGTTTAACATCATAATCACTTTTTCCATGCGTCTCGGCGTGTTTTTTTCTGCAAATTGTCACCTTGAATATGCCTTTTTTTGTACAAAACCACTCTGCAAACTTAAAAGTTAAATATTTCATCTGGTAAAAAGGTTGACCTTAAACAATGTAATCACATGATATTTTCTGAATATACTGTTAGTAAAAAGTCAACGCAGATCAATTTCTAAAACCTGTCTGGAAGATTATAAATTTAGATAAATCGACATCACGGAAACAAAGCATTATTATTAGACCGTATTAAAAAGGGGAAAAAACACAGAGTGGAACCAGATTGTATCGTTAAGAGATCAGAAAAAAATAACACTGACAACATTCATTACATACCAAAGAAATCAGTATGTTGAGAATCGTATACTGATGTATGTATATGCGACAGTGCCACGAATGTCGCATAATGTTAGCGTTGCTTCAGTTATATTGTAAACAAAAATATGTTTCATAAAAGGTAGAAAACAATCATAGCGCTTAGAACAATCTCCTACACAGTGACCTCCCTTGACAAGCAGAATAGATCTCTGCTAACGTCTCACGGTTTTACAAGATTCTTGTAACATGCACACGTTTATGTTCTAGATTTTGCTTTTTAGAGGCTACTTTTCGTTTTGTATATATCTTTAGTTGTGACATAAAATTTAATATTATTATTTGAGGTGAAAATTTTGTTTGAAATCGGCAATATATATAGGGACTATATTGTTGTGTACCTATTCTCAGATGTGTTCATCCGGTAGAATGAAAACATTGATCAGAATTTGTTAAGGATTATGACAAGAACATCGTGTTTAGGGACTGCCAAATGCATTTTTTTAATATTTATCTGAAAAGAAGGAAATCCTTTTGTTTATCTTCCGTCATGTTATTGGACTACTTTTGAGACATTAGCAGAGATTGAGAGAGACTGCAAATTGAGACAACTCTGCATAGGAGATGGCACTTGGAACTGTCCAAGATGACGTTTCAAGCTTTTTAAGAGAATCAAACATTATAGAAAAACACTATTTTTATTGCCCCTCTTAAACTCCTATTTTGATTTGAAGAAGTGTCACAAAAAGCCTCAATAATTATGGTAGAAAGAAAACTCAGAAAAATTAAATCAATACAAATTCATGTATTGCATGTAACTGACAATTTTTTCTCCACATGACACAGATGTTGACATGAAGAATGTTTGGTCCACCTTCAAGTTCATGAAGGGCCGCATGACACAGTGGGTAGCGCCACTGACTCGTAATCAGTGAATGCCTGTCTGTCGTGAGTTCGAGCTCCATCGAAGACTCCCGTTGTTTCCTTGAACAAAAAACTTTACCCTCATTGCTTAGTACTTGTTGGTTCCAGGAACTTCTTCTTCTTCTTCTTCTTGTTCGCCTACATGACCAGTCTAGCAGCAGTGATGAAGTTGGTGGTCTTCTTCAGGTCCTCCAAGCCCCCATATAATTTCTGGT
>ENA-OREC01000669-OREC01000669.1-marine-metagenome-genome-assembly--contig:-NODE-669-length-14574-cov-13.973512_pt1 | contig 14574 bp, 4 predicted proteins | sample MGYA00248626_ERZ508543 | MGnify/ENA primary metagenome ERZ508543 (study PRJEB26211, sample SAMN05518279) | marine metagenome | isolation source: Puget Sound, Washington, USA | host: Bankia setacea... | reverse complement strand
AAAGACGTTATAAAAATGGTACCAGTAGTGCCCTTGTTTAGCACTGAACATTCAAAAGGGAAAATACTGGCTCTTTCGCAAGAATTATGATAGGAAAATAAATATAATGGATACAATCTGGGATAGAACATTCTTCAAAGTCGGAGGTCATTGGCCGTTGTGGCGGGGATGAAAAACCGAATGACCACGCAGAACCGACAAAAGTCCAACGCTAAAAGAATTTTTAAGAAATAAAAAAAATAGCATAATTTTTATGAATAATTAAAATAATTGTCGCTGGAAGACTTTCGGTGTATGAGTTGTTAAGAACATATTTAAGTCACCGTGTTAACATAACATTGTTAATAGTTTGATTTTCATTTCGTACTATGTTCATGACATTATATGAAGCAAACTGAAAACACTGTATGTAAACTGGGAACACACCTTTAGGGGTCATACTTAACTCACCATGAATACGTTTATAAAGATATCATAATGTTGTTTAAAATTATTATCACAATTAACTTAATGTTCACCCTGTTTTTCATATATATTGCTATCGTTGATATAACATTGATGCTATGTTTTTTGTAGCGTGACTAAAACACAGCATATCTCTTGTCTAATGTGTTATTGCCACAGTGCCATGAATTATAAATGATTTGTCAATAATCTTCACAATGAGCGATGGTTGTTTTAACAAATGAATGGCCTGCTCTCATTAATGCATAGCTTTTATACCACTTGATTGTTACTATCCGGATCTATTCCACTAGACACCTTGCGAATATGTAGCAGGACAGGTGACTCCAAAATCCTGACCTATCGCTGTTTTAACAAATGAATTACCATACCTCCTCACTACAAATCTTTTAAATCCTTTCATACTCAGTATCCTAATCTATCACGTCCATGAGATACCTTACACGTATAGATCTGGAGAAGTGACTTTGTACTAGAACACCCACAATGTTTCACTGACCTTATAAAGGCGTTGAGTTCTGTTGTATTTTAGCTTTGTACTATGCTAACTTTCTCAATGCAATACATAGTTTTTATATCCCCTGGTAGACAGTGTCTGGATGTAGTTCATGAGCTACAATACGAACATATAGCTGGTCTACTAACTCTACTTTATACTGTAAGAACACCCGATATGTTTATTGGCGTTGACCTTGTCAATGACTTTGAGTCGTGCTACGGTTTATGTTTTAGTTTTAGACAACACTAACTATTATTTCACTGTACAAAATACATTTCATAACAACACTTAAGTTAAGCGTATGGTAAGGTTACTTTGAAATGTTTTTAATCGTATAATTCAAAGAAACTAGGTTAATTTTAATTTTTTGAATTAAATATGAAAACATGTTTATTCATATTTTTACTTTATAAAGAAAGTAAATGACAGAATATAACTTAGTTGCCGCACAACGTACGAGTATGTCTATTTTATAAATAAGCGCGAAAGATATACTTCGGGTATGAAACTAATGCCAACATTATATTTGTTCATACTTATAACAACAAATTGGCAAGGAAAGCAACATAGAGGTTACATATTTATCCTGGGAAGATTGATACTTATGATCCTTATGAAAAAAGCATGCGTTGGCGTGGCTGCATTTAACCTATTGAGAACATGTGTGATACAGAAACGAACAGTGCATAACCTGGTGAATCCATGTGGTAATCTGCTTGATATAGCATATTTGTAAGATAAAAATTGAAAACAAAATGTATTATTGCTCTGTTGAAAGTCCGTTAACACAACAGTTTATGCAGCAATTAGTCGAAAGCTGATGATAATACCAGACATACAATGTTCATATGGGAAATCCAAATAGTTTCCCCAAAGTATGTTTAAGGCTGGGATGGCATAACGAAGTGTTAAATACATTACGAGCAGGTGTGGAACGAAAGTGAGTACATGGAACATAATGGTCCCAGAAGTACCTATAACAACAGTTCAAGAAGTTATGTTTGTTCAGTATTGCTAACCTGTATATAATAGCACACGTTCTTTATTCATTATTCGAATGTGTTTTGAAGGTATATTGATTTGTAGATCGTACTATAATTAGAAATATGGGAGCATGCCAACTCTAACAGCAGCCAAAAAAACAACACATCAAACAACACATCAAACAACACATCAAACGCAAAACTATTAACTCGAAACATATTCGTCAACATTTATTGTATACCATATAACAATATATATAACAATATGGTATTTTAAACAAATCAAAACTATAAATATATGTCCTCACAACAGTAGTGTTTATTCGCTCAGTCAGTGCTATGGAGAATCATGAATCGGGTGTCTTGGGGGCATGTCTTTTACTCGAACGTATATATTAAACATTTCACGTAAACGTGTTGCAATAGTAACATTTAAAAGGAGAAAATAGCATTCAATAATATATTTTAACGCGATACATACCATTTCTAGTTGAGTATTGTTTAATGATTTTACATGAAGTATTTGTCACTACCATTTCGCATGTAGCAGTTATGGGAACATGTTTTTTATTCTTTTAGATATATCTTTGTTTTGCAATACGTTTTTATATTACGCTTTGTGCAACGTATATTTCAGTTGTTTGTTTTAGGGTTGACCGTAATACTACAAAATGGTTGTGTGTTTATCGTGATAACTGTTTTGTGTTTTGTATAAATATAACGACACGTGTCAAGAGATAACATGCTTACCTTTCAAGTACATTACACATCTACTAAACCTCCTCATATTCCAAGAAACCGAGAGTATTACAAAGTTCAGTGTCATTAAATGTTTGTCTTTTGATTAAAAACAGTAAACTGTCATTTCAGGTCTAAGATTTCATTACCGCCGTGAATTATAAATGGCTCCACAACAATCAATGTCTTGCCTTTTTTTACAAATTAATTTCCCAGCCTATTGCCACGTTCGTTGAGCCTGTCGCACGGTCAGAAACCTTACGTTAATGACCGGGTGTGTTGCTTTGTACTCAAGTTTGCTCGTACGTCGTTTAACAGTGACACACCGTTTGTGATAGAAATATATAACACGTTAAGGCAGTTCCACAATCCCTCTCATGTGTGTACGTTGATTTCAAAAGTAATTCAGCAAACGGTAGTGATAGTGCGCTTAAGCGGGTTTGCACATGCATATCTACACCAAATAAAGCAAAAAAGATAAAAGTGTGATAATGTTTGGCATGTTATTTATCTGTTTGAATGACAAATTGAACAAACATTGATTAACTGTTGTTATGTATGCTATCAGAAATGCCCATTTTGTTCAGGTTAGTTCAGACCGTCCTGTGTAACATGTCATCACAATACAGTGACTCAATTGCTATTTTACCAGATTATTGGTTTCAAAGAGCTTTGCGTTCCACATTCTCGTATTAGTTATTATCAAAAATTAGTGTGAATATATGAAACCAATGTTAGAATGTTATGACATTGTTACCCAATGACTGATTACAGAACATAGGTTACACCTTAGATTAACCATTAACAGATACGGATGCAATCATTTGTAAGTTTAGCATTAAGTAGAAATATGTACATCTTTTAGTTACACATTTTATAAAACTTCATTTACAAAAGTGATTAGGCTCATGTCACACGGTATTTTCTTACCAGTAAACAAGAAAGTGTACATTTTATTTGTATACGCATTGCATACCAGATTTACACCTTATGCAGTGATACACACAAATACATTTAGAAGCACCTGAAGTTTACATCCATTACTATGGCGAAACAACCCACAGGAAAACGGGTTTAAAAGTTGGATAAAATATAATTTTCCTTTTAAAAAGTATACGGCTTTGTATAACTAGGTATAGGAAAGCTGTATATGTTAAAACATAAACGAAGGTTTTAAAAATTCAAACGGCTTCAATAAAATGTACAAAACACAAACTATGTTGTTTTGTGGTGTATTCATTCTACCAGTATTGATTCAGCAAAAACAGTTTAGTAATGTGTATGCATTCATTTGTAACATAACTATGTGTCAAAGCTGCACTTGCAATTCTTGCAGAAAATAAACTTGCAAATTAGTTTATGCATCATAATTATGTTTGCTTGCTGCTGTTATATTTGTTCAGTTTGTCACAAGCGTTCCATCTATTTCTAGCAGTTACGTCAGACAATTATTTCAATCCTCATTTCCCTGAAGACATCACCGTGGACAATTCTGTAATACTCATTGTTCCCTGTCATCCATGTACATACAACTGTGATCTATATATCTATGTTTTGTAATTGTATTGATGATACCGCCGAACATCGTAGGAGATTCTGGGTTACTGTCTGGTATGGTACCTTTGAGAGTACGTCAGTACTTCTCTGCGTCGTATATACAATGTGTAATATATTTGTCTAACTTTTCAGAACTATCACTTTAACTTGTATTCTAAAACGGTCCCGTGATTGTCTCCTATACACAAAGAAGGAAACTAACTGTGGTTTATTCATTGTTAATACATGACTGCACTACTTTTACCTCACGTGAAAACGATTTTAACGAAATACTCTCAGAACCGAAGGTATCCAAAATCACTCTATATTGTATAATGAGTTCTATAGCTCTTGTTAGACGATGTTGTTTTTATTAAAACATGGTTTGCATAAATAATAATGTGAAACAGAAACAAACATAACATGAATGCGATCCGATTTTAACATTTCGGACATTTTTGTCCGAGAACTGCTGCACTTAATATTTGACGATGGAACTTTCAAGACCGAACTATATGAATCGAAAGATTGAGACATTAAAAGGTGTTTAGTGATGCAAAAAACACTAGTAAAAGTTATGCATCGCAAAATCGACATAGTAAAAATTGAATCGAGCGTCATTGAAAAATATCTGAAAGCGTTCATTGATTATGACGCTGCTAGTTGTATAAGCGTCTGAAATGAAATTTTATTGGGATCCCAAGGAACAGTCAACCAAACGACATCTTGTCAACATACGCTTTTTAAAAACAATAGTACAGTACATTGGAGAGGTACGGTCGTGTTAGAATCGAAATAAAACATCTGTACCCGTGTTTTATCGCGGTAATAAACTGTGGGTACTCGTTCTGGTGCTAGCGCACTCGTGATTAAATTCATACTCACCCGAACTCGTGCACAAATGTTTTATGACCGCGATAAAACACGGTACATCTATTTTATTTTTTAATTAAACCATGTTTTGTCTGCTAATAACTCGCATCGTAAATATTGTAATGTTTCTTAAAATCACGAATAGACCACTGTAGTTAAGACTTCTCCACCTTTATTTGGAACGGTTTTATTTCGACTATCATTCTCTCTTAAAAGGGCAACAGTACTATATAAGCATGTAGGTGGTGCTGGGACAAGCGTTTGTATAATTTTAAACATGCTTCACACCAGGGACCATTTTTTCAAAATTAAGAAATATTTAGAAATAATTTAGAAATAAAAACTTACAGGCATCTGGGTTGAAGGTAACACTAATAATACTCACTAAACATGTTTGATAACACCACCAGAAACATGAGTTTGAGAAAAAAAATTGAATTTGCTGGGGCTAATTGGTGTAGGCTGGGTTGTGAGCTCTCTGTTGTAAACATAATCACTGATGTTGTTTCAATTCCTAGTATCTGACTGATAGCAGACGACATACAACACTGTTATAATATAACACTGAGTATAGCAGACAGGGATATAGTCCAGCAAGTTTAATCATAACCCCTCCCCTTTTACTCGTGCCCTGGTAGCGTTTGTTGCGCCTTTGAGCAAATAGTTAACACATAAGCTTTTCTTCTTCCTATACTAAAGCTCACAATAAAACGTCTAACTTACACATTTTCTTCTCTACTATCTTTACCTGCAACATGGTACCACTTTGTCTCTTTAATAGCTCAGTCTTTTTGGTTATTGAGTGGTGATACTGCGTAACGGATGCATCTCTAAGTGTTTTCAGTTGCACAGGAAAAAAACACAACTGTTATTGTTGCGGCGTGTGATATTGGTTTTTTTCTGCCGTGAATCATTAATGACATGTCAATAGTTTACTGAGATACCAATTTCTGTTTTTACAAATTACTTTCCCAGTCTTTGCAGTACAGAACTCTCATCTCTCAATTCTCAGAACTGTCTCAATATCTGATACACTGCGTTAATCAGTAAACATTTAATTCGTTAGTAAAATGGTACCAAGGGAAAGTTACAGAGAAACGCCAAGACGCTAGTGTTTGTTTCGTACATACCATGTCCCACCATGATAGATAATAATGTTACTAGCGTCCCTGACTGTTTACACTTTTTTGTTCTGTATTCACTTAGTGCTATTGTTTTTGCTGAAATCCTCTGGACGATAATCTGAAAATATAGTGTAGTTTAGTGTTTGAGACTGCGTATTTTGCAATCACTATTTTCTAAAGCATCAGTGTGTTTGAATGTATATATGCATTCTGAACCGTTTATGATTCCTTATGTTACAGTATAACTTATAGGGTCAGCCATATAAATGATGGATAGTTGTATGACAAGTATTTGGAAACAAGCACTAAACTCTTAGACGTTGTTTTTTACAAATGACATAGTGACTTTAGAAATAATCTCGAGTAAACGCATGTTCGGTAGTTTCCATTTGTTATTGAATGTCGTTGTTTCTATCAACGCGGTTTCCTGCATTTCTGTATTTCTGCAACCGAAAGAACTAGCATCACATTACAGAAAACCACAAAAAGCCATTTTCTTGAGAAAGTCTTTTTTCAGCTCTAATGCTCACATACATAAAACGATTTTCTCAGACAGTAAGCAGTATAGCAAACGTTCTGTATTGATAAATGCCCTTGGTGTCATAACACTGTCTAGCGAGCGGGCAGACAAAGTTAACAAACTGAACAGTCTTTGTAAATTTGGTTACGTTCGTCACGGACCGTCTTTGACCTATTTCCAGTCAAGCAAACCTTTCACTAAACAAAGAAAAACTCACGCGGATAGAAATATTTGTTTCATTAAAACCATCTTCTCAACATCATTGTCAAATAACCTGAGTTATGAGGGTATGCTAAGTCCTTATAACCTAATTATAACCAGGATATTTCAGATTAACGGATTCCCTTGTCGTAAAAGTTTACAAGTTTCATAATATAAACCGTGATTGAATCCATATACACTCAGTCTGCACCGTGGGAATTTTACTTGTAGTTGCATTTCAATATAATGTTGATGACAATCGCTGGAGTTCTGCTATTTAGTTATTAAATACACTTCACAATAGACCAATGGATAATGTGAAGTATTTAACCAAACTCAGTGACGTGAGGTAATTGGTGTAAACGATTTAAGCAGCTTTTATCACGTCTACTATGTCAAGTGGTTGGACTTATATCCCCTATCAATGTAAGTACTTGTCTCGCCAGTGGTCCCTCACTCAGTGCAATGGTTATATGAGCTATCGGAGACAAGCTCAATACAGTATTGGTTATAAATACTGAACTGTAATATATTCACAGAGGGTGTCCTCATACAAAATTGGTTATTGTAAACGTCGCAATTACTGTCGTGTTTTACTTTTAAAATTGGTTCAATATAGTTGGTAAACATCAAACAAGTAATTATTTTACTGAACGTGTTTATGGTTTGATTTTTAGACCCATGCTTTAAGGAAGGATGTTGTTTTTACAGACCAAATGATACTGTCAAATAAACGAGCGTCTATATATCTTAATAGTAAAAGAAAAGCACATAACCCTTACCTAATACGAACGATTGTTAAGCGTTAAAACAAAATGTGACGACCGATACATGTAAAGGTAGCATATCAACAAAAGTGCTGATTTGTTTAATAACGCTTAATAACGCCATACAATGTGGTTGCTCGTAGCTGTTTTTGTGTGTAGTTTGTCACACACGTTTCATCTCCTCTTGGCAGTAATGTGTTGGTGTTCGTTATTTCCCAGGGGAACCTATTATGGACAGTTCTGTGATGCTCGTTGCACCCTGTCATGATTGTACCACCCGCTGTGATCTATATATCTATTTTTGGTAATTGTATATAGTATGCCCCAATCAACTATGGAAAATGCTGACACATTTCTGGTGATATTTGTCGGAAGAGTACGGGTATGAATCGAAATTACCTTCACAGTTTGGTAACACAAATGGGACGCAGGTGATGTATGTCCTACATTTGTGTCAATACCTTACATTAACAATATCCAGCTACCTCTTTCACTAATTTTCAACAACACATATGGTGCATGCATTATACAATAATCGACTTTCGTAACATAGGTTTGCATCTAAATGTCCCCGAGTAAGTTTCTGAATGGAGTTGCCGGAGAACTCGATTTATTTCTATTAAGTTCGTTATTCCTTAACAACAAAAGATAACAACGAGTACGTCACACTCCAGTTTCTCATTTCAGTAACGTCACTTTAAAGATCAACACTTTTGTTTTCCTAAATAGGCGTTGTATTATTTCATTCAACTGGTGAATCTGAAGTGCCATTGCTTTCACGCTATTGTATCTAGTTAAATTGCATATCTCATAATGTCAGTGTTTTTAGTTACACAACGCTTGTATTGGATACACTATCACACGGTGTAAGTGTCCGGTATCTTACACAAAACAACTCAGTGTTATTGTTGCAATGTTACATATATATCTGCCATAAATGATATATGAATGGTCTAAGGTTTAAAGAACAATCAGTGGGTGTTTTGTGTGCATACTAATTTTCAATCTATCTCAGGAGGAGGATTAGTTCTGTATTAAACTCATTTATTTGTCAAACAAGTGGATTTGCAATGAACCATTCAGGGCATCAACGCGTCAGACATGATTGTTTTGTGCGTGCATTTAGAGAATTCGGAGTATTCCAGGGAAGACATTAATAATTACGTCAGTGTATTTTTGATAATTTCTACAACTCTACTGGCATGTTGTCACCACAACTACGTAACTGAACTTTAGAGAACAAACAAACCCTTTCCGAATGTCCAGGTCTTGTTCGTATACATGATTGTCAAATAATTGCTGAAACGACAAGAAGCAAAGAGCCAGTCGAGAAATAATATCAACTGTTAAATCAAGCACATATACTGTTCCTATTATGTTTATGCTGTTGTTGTCAAACTGGCAATCAACGGTCATGGCAGTCCAGATGTGGATACTGTGATTATGATTTGGTGTACACGTGTTTAAGAGTAGCAACAACATGTAACTAAAATCCATATCAAATTGCAATATACTGCTGATTTCTAACGACAGTCTCCAGTATTGCCTATATTGATTGGTTGTGTCCAATGCACGGTGATGTCTGGACCGCCGTAAAACGCTCGTATTATGTGATAAATCCTAGTGTGGGTTCCGTGGACATTTCAGTCCTATATACAGCTGGAGAAGTGTATATCGTTAATAGTGTATTATGTTGACGTTCTTGTGACATAAATTTATAGGATATTACGTGAGTTGTAAATATATATACTTTTGATCACCATAGTTCAAACATGTACACAAAAAGCGAATATTTTGTGTCATCACTTGTAAAACGGAATGATGGAAGTCCACAGTTTCTCCTAGGGTGGTCAGAGCTTTCGGCAACATGTAGCTAGCTAATATACATGCCCTAAAGATGTGCGTTCATGTCTCAAATGTATCCAAAGGTATATGGAATACAAACCTAGTTGATCACTCAAGTTACGCATATTTTGTATCACAGATGACATTATACAGAATTAAAATAGATTTTTAAACTAGTGATGAACAGTATGATCTTATCGCCCATGCTAGTATTAGTCAGTTCATTCCTAATTGATGTTTATACACAAACACTTCAGGATTGTTCTTGTAATGTGTTAGTGCTGAACATTTCCCATCAATAATTCATCATTTAAACGTTGGGTAATTTACTCGGCAAACAAGTAGGCCATACAAGCTATGCAACACATGCCCAATATGTTTGGAAGATGTTCAATATATAATAATTCAGTCAGCGTTGAATCTAGTTTTATCTTAATAATTAAACACATGTGTATTACCGTACCTAATTACAACAACTGTACTTGGTTTTACAAACCTTCTGGTAACACTGTTATGGTGATGTCCAACATATACAACACAATTGATAACTGTTTGCAGTTATTGAAGCAATCTTAACACACGACTTCTGTAATAACAATATGATACAGGTGTTGCGGGAAGGTCAAGGACACGAACTAATATTCAAACTAACTCAACTCAAGTGTGTTGTATTCATTACAATCAAAGAGAAGCCTCCTTATTTAATTCCTATGATCGGTGGGCATGGTACAGTGTAGAAGGTACATATACTGCAGAACAATGATACTAGCGTTCGGTATTTTGAATTACTGGAACTACGAGTATTGGTGCTTGTTTTAAATGTCACTTTAGCGCAACGGTGCTTTGGTTTTGTACTGTTCAATACACATATGTTACAATTAAGCTGTTGTAAATACAGTTAAATCCTCTTATATCTTTTTGTTGATGACCCCACGCAGTCTATGAGATGCATTAACACGATTACAATATGTGCCCCGTCAGCGGTATCCCTTTGTGCGTCTCTTCCCGGGCAACACAATGTGAACATAACTGTTTTTAAGCCTGTTCAATAAAACAAATAAAAACATCTGTTAAAATACAGATTCCCTTGTCCTCCTACAACATTGACGTGTTTAATGTACGAGCAATAGTGTTTGGTAGTCTGGAACAACTCTTGTCAGTGACGTATGGCAGAAACGTAGTCATCGAACAGGGTCGGAGGGACTAGGGTTGAACAAAAGTCGTGACGTTTAGTGTTATTTTATTTTGCGCAGGAAACTGTTATTGTAATCAGTTATATTAAAGTTCGTAGATTATTCGGGCTTGCAATACCGAGCACATTGTTGAGTTCAAATTGGAAAGTTAGCCTTAAATTGAACATGCAGTTTGTGTGTGTTTATCATTGTCATTGTGTGGTTTCATAAAGGCAAAAGCAAAACCCTTTGGCTGTGAAAATGTAATCGTTTACACGTCTTTCAATAAACATAGTACAGGTATGCCAAATCGTAAATGTGTCTATGCGAATTATTTATAGACACAGTGGCTGCCTTTCGAACTGTTTCCAGTTATACATCTGTATTGTCAATTGCTCTCACGAATATCTGGAGTAATAATGAACGTTGATTCCGATTTTGTTTATAAACACTACTGTATCGGTTAAACGTGACTGTTAAGACAAAGACAGTGCCAATGTATGTAAATTGTATTCTAATTGTTGTAATCTTTGCTTAATTCCAACGAGTAAAATGAAAGTACATTAACTCTCTCGGTATCTCAGACACTGTGTAGGTAACATTATTTCTCGGCTACAAATAAACCTCAAACGATGATAATTAAAATTGCTTCGGGCGTAGTTTGCTATAATCATCATTTTGACACGTATGATGCTTATTGTTTTGACACACTTCTTTATATTCAGCATCTTCAAGTCACAGGAACCTATTTGTCCCATACACTAAGCGTGCTTGACATGATGTTTTCTAATCTCTGACACCCGTTTACTGCTCACACAAGTGTATGTTTTTTGGTTTTAGAATACAACAGACAAGTGACATATCACGTTCAACCTACTGCGGTGAGGTATCATTTGATAAAATTAGCGAAACAGTGATTACATATAAGTTACGTTACATTTGTAGAGATAACACAACTACACAGAAGCCAAATGCGCCCATGGGTAAGACTTAATTATCTGATTCATTTAACAAATGTATGTCAGTACAAATGGAAAAAAAGTATATCAAAGTGTATTTCAATAGCAAATCCATAATTAGGTGTTGCACAAAACACACGAGTGTTTACAAAGATCGAGTGCATTTAAAATCTTCTTTTTATAAGTCACGTCTATAAATCTTTGCATTTGACATTTTGTATTCTAATTTAAAGAAACAAATGATACACGCTTGTAGTTCATAGGCATACACGAACCGTTGCACACATGTATTTAAAGGGAGTCCAACATTGTCACATTATAATAGAAGTGTTGTTTGTAGAAGCGCAGCAAATATGTGTAAAACCAACAGAACACCAGGACACCAGGAACTACACGTTATTTGAACTTAACTAACATAGTGGTAAGTGTGTCAGTTTGTCTTTCCTCCTTATACAACACAGATATTTGATACTGCCCATTACTTTTCTATTGGTCGAGACCCTTAGCCCATAGATGTTTTGAGATATTTGATATAGCATATTATACAACCATGACATGTTAAATGACCTTGAATTTGTAATTGTCGGAAATGGTTTACTGAAACGTAAACAGTTGACCGTGTCTCAATAACATTTCAGTTCATGTATTCTCATATCGTGGAATGTGAATTAAATCATCATTAAAGACGGTCAACCACGAGGCAGCTGAGGAATCTTGGAGAAAATCGAAATTCAGTAAATACAGCGTTTACCATTGTTGGAATTATCTCAGAGAAGAGTAGATGAAACAATGCACTAGACTGAATTTTGAAATTGATGAAGTCTGGAAATGAATGCTTACGTGTCAGTTAACTTGCAAGAGTGGACACTTACCTTATATGTGGAAAACCACGAGGTCGGGCGCATGTTTGTAGATTATTCTATGGCGACGCAATGATTATGTTAAGGAAATGAAACTAAAGTAACACGTTATACAAACAGATCTTTGTCAGGCAATACACATATGTAAATTGGGTTTATAAAACAGTTCCGAGCATAGGGAAACTATATACATGGAAATCAAAAGTTCAGTGTAGAACCATAGTGGATACTTTTACATGTATTTGTCAGTGAAAGGTCGAACGATTACTACATCAACGATTTAGATCTCAATGAATGTGTTCATATAAACTCCCGTGTCGTATTAATGGTGAAGATATTGAACAAAGGTATTCAAAGCATCTTCGTGTATAATGTATTGTATAGATAGACAGCGTAATAGTTCCATACACCGCAATATTTTCATACACCGATATCTTGCCTGTCTTCATGAAATAGAAATTCTGATTGGTCGAACCAATAGGTAAGAGACTTAATACAGTATAAACACCTACACGAATTAGTGTATGTACATGTATACGATTGAAATGAACATGGAATAGCATGTATTAGATTGGTGGATTGTTAACTTAAGATATGACCTCTTCAAAACGATACAGATGCAACCTGTCTGTGAATGAGAATATATTGTTCCAATCATATTTGAAGCAGACGAATCTCCCACGAGAGAATCAAGGGTAACAATTACCAATGAATGTGTGTCTAAATATTGGTTTTAACACGCACAGCAGTAATGAACAAACGTTTCCGTCAACAATAAAGACTACAGTTCACTGTTACGCCAAGCATCACATTACTTCCAGTTTCTAATGGCATTTTAAAGCACGTACACATATTGTAAGTTTACATAAATATGACCGACCCGTTTTCAAATGAACTAGATATACGTTCAGATGCGGCATGTGTCTGGAAATACATGAATGTAAAGAGATAACACTCAATATTGAATTTAGTGTATTGAATGACGACCTGTGTGTGTCCAGGCGGTAAGGACTTAAATTTGTCAAGTAGATTTATTGCGCTTTTGTTTGCATTTACGCATACATGTTATTATCCAATTCTTTAACGTACTCTTGTTTCATTTCTTGATGTAACTGCTGATTGAACATAGACGATATAATGTTGAAATATAACAGAGACAGTATTACGTGTGCTTCTGAAATTTAGCCTTGTACGGCAATTTTCTTTTTCACTGAATAAATGGTTGTTTTGCACCGGTGTCACCCGCACAACGAATTGTCACTTTTGAATGTCAGCTCACAGCAAGTTGTTGCATCAGTAAGCGTACACTGAATTAAGTACAGATGTACAATGTGTTATTGCCACATTGATGTTGAGGACACAGACGTTCCATCACCCCATGCCAGTTATGTCGACCAATTATTGTGTACGTAATTTCCCAGAGGATATCTCTATGGACGATTCTTGCATTGTTTGTCTTCATTGTCATACCTAACAGTTTGATATATTCAGCCATGTCTCTCATTTCTGTTTGTGCATATTCGGTTTGTATTCAATACTTGCATGAAGTTATATTTAGAGTACCAAGTCTACTTGTGACACACTAAGTATGAGTCTTCTCGAATATATTAATTTACTTAGCGGAATATGTCTCATATCTGATCAGATGAATGGAATTACATATTTGAAACCAAGAATAAACAGGTTGTGTATAGCAAATCACCCATACTAAAATAACGTTGTGTATGCATATCATCCGATGTCTAAGAACAAGGTTGATTATTGGTCATCTCAAAGACAGTATACTACAACAATCAGCGGTTTCCTCTCACACAATGTAGTGAGGACGTCCCATTTATAATTCATAGATACCAGCAATCACTTGATTAACAGTGACTGCACTAAAAATAACTTTCAGGAAATCTTCCCTTTGTTGAAAAAGTTGATCTACAGCATATAAATCATCATAAACGTCGTCAAATAAACATCGTCAGTATCAGCTGTATCTTTTGTACAGAGTGTCGTCCGTATCAGCTGTATCTTTTGTACAGAT